>ERZ808278.54-NODE-54-length-101244-cov-6.353576_pt1 | contig 101244 bp, 131 predicted proteins | sample MGYA00521239_ERZ808278 | MGnify/ENA primary metagenome ERZ808278 (study PRJEB31516, sample SAMN03275600) | gut metagenome | biome: mammalia-associated habitat; material: feces | host: Papio cynocephalus | place: Kenya | collected 2012-07-17 ...
TTCTTCAAAAGTAAGTAAAATAAATACTGGTATTTTGAGAATCTAAGATATTTAAGAAATTATATAAAGAAATTTAGTTTAAAATTAATTTTTATATTTATTTTTAATATTTAGTAAGGTAAGTCATGGAAAATTGTAAAAATATTTTATTTTAATTAAATATTATTTAGAATTTGTATAAATTAATAAAAATTATATATTGATTATCAATAAGTTATAAATTATTTTTAAAAATTATTAAAAATATTTAAACAAAAAGTAGACTTTTTTTGAAAAGTGAAGTATAATTAATATTAAGATATTAAGGTAATGATAGATATTTAAGAAATTAAATAAAGAAAATTAAATTTAGATTTGAAAAATTAATTTCTTTTTGGTTCTTTTTCTTTGCCTACTTTCTTTTTGAACATAGATTTTTAGAGAGATAAATATTATAGGATCAATTTTTATTTAAGTTTAATTTATGATTTCTTTTTGAAAACTTTTTCTTTGACTCTTTCTTTTTATTGATTGAAATTCTTTTTGAGAATAAAACTTTATTTTTATTAAATGATATAATATATAAAGTATTATTATAAACTTTTGATTTATGGATAAAGAAAATGAAGTAGTAACAGAAAATAATAATTCTATAGATAATAATCAAGTTCAACAAACTAATCAGAATAATAATGTTAATTCACAACAAAATTCATTGGAAAATTCATTGAGTAATCTTCAAGATAAGTGGACAGATATTATTAAGAATTTAAATGAACGAATGAAAGATTTGAAATCTATTGATGGTTTGATGAATGAAGTTTATTTAAAGAGACAAGAAGCAATAGACTTATTTTATGGAACAGCAAAGATATTACAAAAGCAAACGAGAGATTATAAGTCTAAAGCATCAGGAATTTATTTAGCTTTAAAATCAGGTTCATCTGGAATTAGATATACGAATGAAAGTGCTATTAATTTACAGATTGAATCTCAGTTATCAGCAGAAAAAGAATCAGTTGATTTATTGGATAATTTCTGTAAATATATGAAAGATACCATCTCAACTATTGATAATATTATTTACGGTATAAACAATAAGATTAAAGTTTTTGAAATGATACATGGTTTAAAATTTTAAAAAATATTATGTTAAAATATATTAAAATACGAATATATCCTGATAATGTTTAGAAAGAATTTATTTCTAAACAGTTAGGTTGTTGTAGACTTATATATAATAAATTATTGGATTATAAGAAGTCATAGTATGAGTAGAATAAACAAGTTGTATCATGGACACAATTAGGTAAATATTTGACTAATTTAAAAAAACAAGATGAATATACTTTTTTAAATGATGTATATGCTATGTGTTTATAGCAATCAATGTAGGATTTAATTAAAGCATATGATAATTTCTTTAAATTACATAATGGTTATCCTAAATTCAAATCAAAGAAAGATATTAAGCAAAGTTGTAGATTTACAAGAACTATATTTAAATTTAAAAAGAAGAAAATTAATGGTAATAGGATAACATTAATTAAATAGTTAAAGAATATATTATTTAAATGTTCTAAAAAAGATGAAATATATTTAAATCATAATCAAAATAAAATACATTCAATTACGCTTATTAAAACTTCTACAGAAAAATATTATTTGTTTATTTTAATATATTATAATATTATACAAAAAGAAAAATTAGATACCGTAATAGGTTTAGATTTAGGAATAAAAGATTTTATCGTTGATTCTAATGGAAATAGATATGAAAATAAACATTTCTATAGAAATCAAGAAAAGAAATTAAAGAAATTATAGAGGTTGTTAAGTAAGAAATAGAAAGGAAGTAATAATCGGAATAAAGTTAGAATTAAAATTGCAAAAGTTCATGAGAAAATAAAAAATTAGAGAAATACATATTTACATCAAATCACTTCAAAACTAGTTAATGAAAATCAAGTTATCTGTATTGAAGATTTAAATGTAAATGGAATGATGTCTAATCATAAACTTGCTAAATCTATTCAAGAGTTATCTTTATTTGAATTTAGAAAATAGTTAGAATATAAATGTAGATGGTATGGAAAATAGCTGGTTATAATAAATAGATTCTATCCTTCATCTAAAACTTGCCATAATTGTAGACATATTTATAAAGATTTAAAATTAAGTTAGAGAGAATGGATATGTCCACATTGTGGTAAAGAGATTGATAGAGATTATAATGCTTCATTAAATATTTTAGCAGAAGGATTAAAACAAATAAATTATTAAAATATAATAGGTGTATATTTACCCGAATTTACGCTTGCGGAGATACCAACTATGGATGACTAAATCATTACTAATGATTATACTAAAAAGTAGAGTGTCTATGAAACAAGAAATAATTGTTTATATATTAGTATATAAACACAAATATTGGCATAAATAATAAGATTAAGGTTTTTGAAATGATACATGGTTTGAAGTTTTAATGAAATTATATTAAATAGAAAAGTAAAGAGATTAATAAGCAATAAACAAAACTTATTAATCTCTTTTTTATTTTATGAAAATTATTATTTAATAAAATTCTCTCTGTATCACATTATTTTTAATTAAGACTAATAACTATAAGGTAAAGAGATTTTGACGCGATGCAGGAGAGATATTGTATCAAATTTCGAGTTTTATGTTTTATTAGTTATTATCACAATAATTTAACATTACATGCATTACCATATTTTCCATAAGGATTTACTGAGCATGCTTTTTGCATAGCGGTGAAAAACTTAATATTTTCCTTAGGAATTAAGACTGGACAATTATCAACATAATAACCACCATCCTAACCAATTTTACCTTTTATATTTTTATTTTTAACTGAAGACTTTTTAATAGTTTTCATATATTAATTAACCGGTTATTTTTATTATTTATAAATGTAAACAATAACCTAATAATATAATATAATATTTGTTGTTATTTAAGATTTTAGTTTTAATTAATATATGGCAGAAAAAAAGAAAGATACAAATAAAAAAGAAAATAAGTGTTCATTTTGTGGTAAGACGAAAGACCAAGTTGCATTACTTTTTAATGGTGAATATGGAAGTATTTGTAATGAATGTTGTGACCAGATTTACAATATGAATTTGAGTATAGTAAATCATAATACACAGTTTTTACCACCAGATGATAATTTTCATAAGGATGATGTAAAAAAACCTACAGAGATTAAAGAATTTTTGGATCAATATGTAATTGGTCAGGATAAAGCGAAACAAAGGTTAGCAGTTGCAGTTTATAATCATTATAAGAGAATTAAACAAAAAGGATTTGATGATGTAGAGATTGAGAAGAGTAACTGTATACTTTTGGGAGACACTGGTACTGGTAAAACACTTTTGGTTAAGTCTATTGCTAAAATGTTAGATGTACCAATTAGTATAGTGGATTCTAATTCTATCACCGAAGCAGGATACGTTGGTGATGATGTTGAGACTGCAATCACAAGACTTCTCCAAGCATGTGATTATGATGTTAAGAAAGCAGAACACGGAATAGTATTTCTTGATGAGATTGATAAGATTGCAAGGAAATCCGGAGGAAATCCATCTATAACAAGAGATGTTTCAGGTGAAGGCGTTCAACAAGCATTACTTAAAATAATTGAAGGTTCTGTTGTAAATGTTCCTCCAAAGGGAGGAAGAAAACACCCGGATGCTAAAATGGTAGAGGTTGATACAAAAAATATTTTATTTATTTGTGGTGGTGCTTTTGTTGGTTTGAATAAAATTATAGAGAGACGAGTTAATAAATCTACATTAGGATTTGTATCAAAGGATAAGAAATATTTTTCTGATAATAAAGAAAACATATTTAAATATGTAAATGCGGAAGATTTAAAGAATTATGGTTTGATTCCTGAATTAATTGGTAGACTTCCTATTATTACATATCTTAATCCTTTAACTGAAGATGATTTGAAGAGAATTCTTACAGAACCGAAAAATGCTATTATTAAACAATTTAAGAAGTTGTTTAAATTAGATGGTATTGAACTTATAATAGATGATGAAGTTTATGATTATATAGTTAAGTTATCCATTAAGAATAAATTAGGCGCTAGGGGGTTAAGAGGAATAGTAGAGAATCTTATGGATGATGCAATGTATAATTTACCGGCGTCTAATGAAAAAGAATTTCATATAACTATAGAATATGCGAAAGAAAAATTAAAAGATTATGAAAATTCTTATGAATAATTTTTTATTTTGGAAATAATTGTGTATCTTTGTATTGTTAATAAACAAATAAGTTGAACAATTAAAAAGATATACAATTATGAATAAATGGATTAAAACTTCAGAATATGTTAATAAAATGTCTACTGTAAAAATGTATCTAGGCTTACAGAAAGGCTTTGGAGGTGTTACTATTGTTTCTGGTAATACTAGTAAAGATTATATTATTGATCATTTTGATGCTATTTGTCCTATTCCAGTAGAAGGTATGTCTGAATTTAGAAAGGATACTCATAATTATGGTGAATCAACAATGGTATCTGTTTCATCTCTTAAAGTAGGTGATAAAATATATTATAATTATGAAGTTTTAACAGTTAAGAAAATTCAAGATAATAAGATTGAGTTTGATGTACAAGGAATTGTAATTGATGATTTATCACTTGTAGTAGAGAAACTTTAATAATAAAATTATGGAATTTTATAATATTAATAATAAAAAAACGTTAATCAACAATAAGATGAATACAGATAATATTGTTAGAAGTATTTCAGATATTAAAGAAATTAATGGTGTATTTGAAATTCATCCATGTGGTGATGAGACAGTATCTGGGTTTATTAAATCAGAAAATGGAAAGTTAACAGATTTTTCTGATGGAAAAGAATATACAGATTATGATATTGCTTCTATTGAAGGATTTGAAGAAGAAGGAAATGTATTTTATAAAAAAGTAATGTAAAATGAATAGAAGTTATAATACTATAAATTATTCTACTATATGTATGGATAAAATAGATTTTAGAAAAGTAAAACCATCATTAAATAATATATCAACAAATGGTTTTACATATGAAGATATTCATACATTAGTTTATGGTAATTAATAATAAATTTAACAAATAATTTAGAAAAATGAAAAAGATTGCAATTATTATTGTTTCAATTATTATTGGAATTTTTGTAATTTCTGGAGTATCAATGTATTTCTCTTATAATAATCAGGAGATTTCATTGAGAAATGAAGCTGAAGCACAGAGAGGTAAGATTGAAGGCATGCATGATCGTATGTGGAAAACTATTTCTCAACAAGCACAAATTAGTGATAAGTATGCAGAGAGTTTTGATAGTATTTATACACATATTATGAGTGAACGTTATGATGCAAATGATGGCTCACTTATGAAGTGGATTACCGAGGCAAATCCTCAATTTGATTCATCTCTCTATAAGAATATTATGGAAAGTGTTGAAGTATTGAGAAGTGAGTTTCAGAAGAGTCAGGAACGAATGCTTGATATTGTAAGAGAACATAAAGATTTGTGTGCACGTTATCCTGGTAGATGGTTTATCAGTAATACATCGGATATTGAATATACTGTAGTTTCATCAAGTAAATCAAAAGCTGTTATGGAAACAGGAATTGATAATGATATAGATATTTTTAAGAATAAGAAATAATTATATTAATAATATTAAATGGATATTACAAAATACTATCCATTTTTTATAATAAATATAAAAAATAATTTTTTGATTTTCAAAATATGGTAAAAACTAAGTTAAATATACCTGCTACTCTTGTACATTGTGTAAATGGTACATAGTATAAGATTAACGGTATTCTTTTATCGATTAACGAGTCTAACGATACTTGTTCAATGCGTTTTGATGATAATTACACAGAGAACAATATTCCATTAAATAAGATTTTAATTAATGAAGGTTTCTTAGATAAGATTAAGGAATACGGAAAGAAAGTAGCTTCATATATTACAGATAAAGTAAAGGGATTTATTGCACTTATTGATGAGACAACAGATGCTGTTATTAATTGGTCTCTTAATAATGTCGGTAATCTTGCTATCATGGCATAGAAACATCAATTACCTAAAGGTGTTTATTTCGCGCCATCTGCTTCTCTTAAATCTACCGCTGGAGTTGGTGGGTTATCTATTGATCAAGCATTCGCAGAAGGTATTGCTAATGATAAGAAAAATATTGTTAATTATTGGAGTCGTGTTATTAAGCGTGCTGGTACAACAGATGAGACTATCACAGAATCTATTAAGTATGTAAATGAAACATATTATAAAGAATCTAAATTACATAAGGCTTTGAATGAAGCAGTTTATTCATATGATGCAGTAAAGGACAGTAAAGGGTTTAGTCATTTCGGCGTCGCTGTTAATTCAAAACAATTAATCGCCAAGCTTAAGACTAATATTAAGAATCAAATTTCTGGGCCTCTTGGCGGACACTCAGATGTTGTACCATTCCTTATTTGGGGTGCTCCAGGTATTGGTAAAACTGCAATTATTAAGCAAACTATCAAAGATATGGCTAATGCTAAATATAAGGCAATTAACTTGAATCTTGAAGTTATTATGCTTGCTGGCTATACTATTGAAAACTGGACATTACCTCGTGACTCTACACGTGAAATTGATTATGGTGTAGAACTTGGTTAGAAGAGAGATAGAACAAGTGTTCCTAAGAAATATAAGAGAGAAGGATTTACTGATACTCCTAAGAACTGGCTTCCAGTATATCTTAATACTTCTGATCCAGAGGAAAAGAAACGTCGCGATTATTTCTGTAATACATGTAAGTTCCTTGCAACTGATGATGATGGTGAAATCACTGCATCTAACGGACATCCATTTGAAGGTGGTGTTGTATTTATGGATGAATATTCACGTGTTGAACCTAATGTTCAGAATATTATCATGGGTATCGTAAATGATCATAAGTTTGGTGATAATTATGTTGTTGCATCTAAATGGGGATTTGTTCTTGCTTCTAATAGATCTATTGATGAAGGTGAAGCAGATTCAGAAGATAAGAGATATTTCCCAACTGCTGCGCAGACAAACCGTTTTATCCATTATACATATGTTCCTTCTAAGGACGAATGGATTACTTGGGCACGTTCAGTTGATCCATTGACACATGAGGCAAATGTACCTCCATTTATTGTAGACTTCATTGAAGCATCTCCTGATTATGTATGGTATTCTACTATTGCAAACGGTGGTTATGATGATATGCTTGAGAATCCAGAGGCAGATAAGAGAGCACATGAAAATGATAAAGATTCTTTATCATCTATTCAGGATGTTCTTAATTAGGAAGTTATTCTTCGTACTAAGAGAATGGTTACTCCTCGTACATGGGCTAATACAGTAGGTCCATTCTATAAGAATGAATTAATTGAATTATTTGATGAAAATCCTGATGGTATTTCAGGTAAAGAATATTATCAGAAATTAATTGATCAATCTGTAGAAGAAAAGACTGATGATGAAGGTAATACATACAAGGAATATTATGGTGGTATTCTTCCTAATGTTCTTCAAGATGCATTGAATGGTCTTGATGATGATTATTGGGATTATTGGGTAGAAGAACATGGTGGTATTGATGACTTAGATCCTGCTGGAACTGCAACAGGTATTCGTGGACGTTATAATATCTTCATGAATTATTTCACTGATAACATGAGAGATATGGTTGGTGATGATACAGGTACAAATGGTGCTACAGCAACCGGTCCTGTTATGAGTGCATGGAAAACATATAATGAATATGCTAAGGTATTTACACCAGATGTTATGAATACTATTTGGGAAACTGGTAGTATGCCTAAGGAATATCAAGATGATGATGATAGAAAACCATTATCTGTTGATCAATATGCAACTTCGGAATATTCTAAGTGGAAGTGTATTTCTAGTATTGCAAAGGAATTACCAATGCAAGTATTCGCATCTTATCCAGGTAATCTTGAAGATGATGTTGCAGCAGATTTGAAAGCATTAAAGAAAGCAAAACCAATGTCAGATTCTGATGTTGCTGCTGAAGCACAGAATCTTATCAAGGAATATTCATTTAATATTAATGGTAAATCTATTAATTTGTTATTTGATGAGAATGAATTAGCAGATATGGATACATTACGTAATAAGGTTAATTCATTGGTTAATTCTCGTGTTGCTCAACTTTATGCACATTTTGCATCATGGATTGCTAAGATTAGTATTCAAACGGAAATTGGTAGTATCGCTCATAATATGAATACAACATTGTTTGATAGTATTAATAATATTGATACAGATCTTCGTAAGGAATTCATTAATACAGTAGCTATTAGAAAGACAAAAATTGCGTTAGAGAATGCTAGACAATAGAAATCTTCTGATCTTAAATCTATTGCACATGAAAATCAAGTAGAAGAATCTAAAGTTCCAATTTTACCTGCGATGAATATTTTGGCAAGATCTGAATCTTATGAATTTAATAAGACTCGTTCAAACGCTAAATCACGAGCAAAGAAATAATGTTAGATAAATAAACAATATATAAAGAGAGTGAGTATAATTTATTAGAATTATATTCACTCTTTTCTTTTTACAATAAATAATAAAAAGAATTTTTAACGTATTTTAATATGGTAAAAGTAAAGTTAAAAACTAATAAAACTCGAGTATATGAAGCATATTCAAATAATACTGTTAAACAAACAATGGGTATTAAGTTGAAGACTGCTGAAGAAAAACAACGAGAACTTCAAGGATTATGGGGAAGACTCATGAAAAAGAAGAGTATTGATATACGAAAGTTATATAAAGGGAAAACAATGGCAGATATGGGTATGGCAATACCTGTTGCTAAAATGCGTGTTCCTGTAAAAGTGAAGATAACTGATGCAATAACCGGTGTTCAAACAGAAGAGGAAATAGTTCCTGCAGAGATTGCTCAATTTTGCGAAATGGCAAAGACGCAAGCTGCAAGTACAAGGGAATTAGGACCAATTCTTGGACGATTTAATAAACCTATTTTATGGACATTTAATATTGATACTGCGGCAAGTGATGGTGTACGTATTGCGTTTAATCCTATATTTGCTGAACAACTTTTATATAAAGGAAAAGGACAAGTAAAGGAAATGCTTGCACAAGGTAAACGCATGTCGTCTAATGATAGAATTATTACTATGGCACGTTTAGTATTATATGTTATTTGTCATGAGGCATATCATCAAATATATAGACATAGAGAACAAGCTGAAAGAAAAACAGAAACACAAGGAGGAAAGAATCATCAATTGGCAAATATTGCCATGGATGCAGAGATTAATAGAGATCTTGAAAAACAAATTCCTAAATATTTTGCAGGTGCAACTGCAGAATGTGAGGGTATATTTGATGATAGATTCCGAATGGAACCATGGCAATTAATTTTTGATGCTTATTTCTATAATAAGGTTTCTACACCAAATCAACCTATTAATCAAAATCCTGTTAATAATCAACAACAGCAAGGACAACAAGGTCAAGGTAGTGGTAGTTCACAACAGCAACAAGGACAAGGTGGACAATCCGGGCAGCAAGATGGTCAACAAGGACAATCTGGAAGTCAATCACAATCAGGACAACAAGGTCAGAGTGAACAATCTAGTCAGTCTGGAAGTCAAAGTGATTCTGGAAATCAGTCAGGTCAATCTGGACAACAGCAATCTGGCGACGGTAGTCAACAAGGAGGTTCATCAAATTATGATGATACAGATTTAAGTGCAGCTGATCCAGATACAATGTCTGATTATGGTATGGATCAAATGCCTGATAATACAAATAAATCTAGTGAATATCAAGATGCTTATAATGATGAAGTAAAGAAAGAATTAGATAAAGCAATGGGTAAAGGTTCTGGTAGTGGTGATGAAGATTCAGATGATAATCAGAATGGTAATGGTTCAGGTGATGATCAAGAAGGAGATAATTCAGGAAATGATTCACAAACTGGTAATGGAAATCAATCAGGAGAACAAGGAAATGAACGAGGTAATTCTCAATCTGGTAATAGTTCGTCTGATAATGATGGTTCATCAATGAATGGTGATATGTCTGATCAAGGTTCAACTGGCAATTCAAAATCCGGTAGAAATTCTGGACAAATGTCTGCAGAAGAAAAAGCTGCACGTGAACAAGCGCGTAAGGATGTCAAGAACGCTATTGATGATATGAAAAATAAAATCGATAGAGATATGCAAGCGGGACCTAATGAGGAAGAAGTTCAGAAACAATTGGAAGGTAAAGAATTTGATACTACTACATCTTCTACATTTGGTGGCGCCGATATGTTGTCACAAGAACAAATGGCAGAAATTGCAAAAGAATCTGGTGATCCTTATACAGCTGAAGAATTAACATGTGATCCTAAAGAATTATCAAGAAAGTATAATGAAGAACACATGGATCAGTTAAGAAATATTTCTCCTGATTTAGCAAATAAACTTAATGATATTGCAGATAAATTAAAGAATATGCAATCATTGGCTAACTGGAAACAAAAGTTAAGAAAACATTTCACAGCTGCAATGGAAGCGGGAACACAAATGAAACGTTCGAAAAGAACAATGTCACAATCATGGCGTGATGATAGATTCAATCCATATAAGAAAGTTCCATTTGAAGAAAACAATGCGGCTAATATATTTTATCTTATAGATAATTCAGGTTCTATGTATGGTAATGGAAATGGAATATTCTATCAGATATTCAAGGAAATTTGTACAATGGAGAAAACATGTAAGGTATTGAATTCTGCCAGAGCATATTTTACAACAGGCCGTATTCTTCCTGAAAATGTAGCAATGTGGAATATTAAGACACCTATAAAGAAACGTCTTGAACTTCTTGGAGATCGTGGTGGTTCTGGTGGTACAGATATTCCTGGTAATACTATAAGTGTTACAAAACTTAAGAAACCATATTATTACGATAATGGAGAGAAACATACAACAATAATTGTATTTACAGATGGTGAAGATACAGGTTGGGAACAACTTAAATTAATTCCATCAAAAATAAGAAAAGATGTTGTTTTTGTTGTATTTAATCAAAATGTCAAGTTTATATTAAAGACTTTTGCAGAAATGCAGAAATTAGGAGGTATATCATTAAAGAATTTAATTGGTATTGATACTTCTAAATTTGGTAAACGTGGTATTTAAAAAATTAAATGAATGAGTAAAAATATATTATTATTTCCGGGTGGTTTTAAACCATTTCATGATGGACATTTATCTATATTAAGGTCACATATCTTTAATACAGATAATGTTCATATTGATGAAGCACGTATTTATATTTCATATAAAGATAGAGATTCAATAACAGCAGATTCTAGTCTTTGGTTTTTAAATAGTATAAAAGATAAATTATCAGATTTATATAATACAGAAATAAAAGTGAATATATCTGAATATCCTGCACCTATTAGAAAATGTTATAATGATGTTGGAAATTCTTTGAACAATGATAAATTCTGTTTAGTTACATCAGATAAAGGAACAGATATAAAACGTAAAGAAGAATTTTGTAATCTTTATTCAATTAATGGCAAATATTATAATAAAGATATAGGTATTAAAACTATATATATAAATGCAAATATAGAACCAATTCATTATATAAATAGAGATGATGAATATAATAATGAATGTGTTTCATCAACTGTGATAAGAAATGATATAAAACATAAAGATTATGAAGAATTTAAAACTTCATATATCAATATGTTGAGTAATAATATAATAAGTGAACAATTATTGAAAGAATATTATAATAAATTAATTAATTTAAGTTAATTTATAGTAATTTTTCAATAAGATAAATAATAAAAAAGAAAATAATTCTATTTATATAATATGAAAAGAAAACTTAATGAAAGTTATGCATTTCCTGTAAAGATTGATGTTGTATAGCTTGTTCATGATTATCCTGAACTTCAAGGTAATATGGATGATTTGGCTACACATATTGAAGATACGAATGCAGACGCTACAGTATCAAAGGAAGAGGATGGAGATACCGTATATATGGTAATTGACGGACTTACACAAGATGATATTATTGATATTTTTGAAGACGAATATAATATTGATGATGTTGATACTTATTTTACATATGACGACGCAGATGATGAACTTGACGATGTAGAGTCTGATGATGATGCACGTGCTGCAGCTGAAGCAGATATGGAAGATGAGTATGGCGATGATTATCAAGATATGGATGAAGACTATGGCCTTGATGATGAAGGTGAATGGCTTGATATTCCAGAAGATGATGATGCAAGAGATACAGCTATTGATGATATGAAGGATGAATATGGTGATGATTATGTAGATATGGATGAGTCTATTGATGATGACTATCTTGATGACGAAGATGATTATGATGATATGATTCCAGATTATGATGAGGTAGATCCTAATGATCCAGATGCATTGGATGCAAGAGATGATGCATATGCAGATATGGATGCAGAAGGTGAACTTGATGATGATGATGATCTTTATGATGAGACATATGAAGATGCAGATGAAGAATTTGCAGATGAAGATTCTTTGAATGATTCAGATGATGAATTTGATGAATGCATGGAAGATGAAGAGTTTGAGTGCTATGAATCAAAGAATGATCGTCGTTTAAAAAGAAAGAAGCTTCTTGAGAAAAAGAAAGGATGTTGTCCAGGAAAGAGAAGAAATGGTAAACGTCTTGTAAATCTTTCTGAAGCATTGAAGATGAGAAAGAATGGACTTACCACAAAGGATATTGTAAAATCTGCAAAGAAAACAACACTTAATGAATCTATTATTAATCGTGCAATTAATAAAGCTAAGAGTGAACCTGTTAATAAAAACGCAAAACTTCAACAGAAAAGAAGAGAACTTCTTGCATTAAAGGAATCAATTGGTTCAGAGAAGTTTGAGTTCATTCGTAAAGCAATGAAGTCTGGTAAGAAGAATCTTTATGAGAAGAAAACTATTAATGGTAAGAATATTACAGAATATACAGCAAAAGAACTTCTTGAATTGTTAAATACCGTTAAAGCACAGCATACAAAACTTATGAAATCTTATAAGTCTTTGAATGAGTCTGCTTCTAAATCAACAAAGAGAGAACTTCGTGATTCAATTCTTAATAAAGAAAAGTTAATGAATATTCTTGATGAAGAACTTACATACCGTTTAACATATAAGAAATTAATTAAAGCTAAAGGTCTTAAGTTGAATGAGGATGAAGAAACACAAGATAATCCATTGGAACCATTACCAGTAGATCCAACAGGTTCAGATGATGCAAGTGATGATGCTGATAATGCAGATGATAGTTCAACGGATAAAGCTGATGATTCATCTACAGATGAAAATCCAGATACAGATGAAGAAGTTGAGTTATCACGTGTTGTAATTACAGTTGCAAATCAAGCAGCAGCAGATGAGCTTAAGCAATCTCTTGTAGATGCTGGTGTTCCAGATGATGCTATTGAGTTTGAAGATGAAGATGATGAAACTGATGATTCTGAAGATGATAGTGAGTCAACAGATGACAATGCAGATGATATATCTTCTGATGATGAAAATTCAGATGATTCAACTGATACAGATGATAATGCATCAAATGAGTCTTTACATTATAATAAGTTCAAGAAATTACTTGAAGATGATAATGATGATTCTTCTGATGATGCAAATGCAGATGATTCAGACGACAGTGATTCAGATTCTGATGATGCAAATGCAGATGATTCAACAGATGATAATGTAGATGGTGATGATAAACCAGTTAAAGTTGTTTTAACAAATACAGATTATGTAAATGATCTTGCAGATGTTTTGAATAACGAATATGGTATTACTAAAGAAGAATTTGAAGATATGATTGGTGGACAAATTGTTGATGACGATTCCGATTCAACAGATGATAATGAGTCTTCAGATGATAGTGATTCAGATTCTGATGAAGATAAATCAGATGATAAGAAAGACGATGAACCATCTACAAATGGTGATGATGCAGTAGATGCAATGTCACAAGAAGAATTAGATAAGTTATTCGGTGGAAATTAATTTGTAAAAAAATATTTTTGAAAATTAGATAAATATATAGATATAGAAAAAAACTAAGAAAAAACGTTTGCTCGTTTTTCAATTAGTTTTCATTTTTCTAAATTATTTAGATTTAAGAGAGACTGTACGTGATGTATCGTCTCTCTTTTTATTTTAGACATTTTACAATAAATATTATATAATAATTAAAATAAGTTTTCTAAATACTATGTTTACGTTTATTAATATTTTAAGTACGAATTCAGATGGAATTCATATATACTCTTATAAAGAAATTAAGAAGCTTTATAAGTTTTACCTGTATTTGTTCCGTCCAAAAGTTTGGACTATGTATAAAATATTTTATAAAATACGGAAAAATATAGTTAACAGAATTAATAACTTATTTTAATAAATGAAGGTGAATAACAACAAATCTGTTATTCACCTTTTATTTTATAACCAGTACATATTTTTATAACCGGATTGATAATATTTATATTTATAATCAGGATGTAATTCTGTATAAAATTGTTTTACTATATCGCCTCTGAATTTTATTTTTCTCTATTTTGTCTTATCATTAAACAACTATGCGTTATACATTTTAGTATTATGATTTGGTAATATTAATGTATCTGTATTTATATTCGGACATTTATCTATTTTTAATTTCAATAGCTGTACCATTTTTGAATTATCATTAATTTCTATATTTGATAATTTTTTGCAACTTTTTATTAATAATGAACCTTCTGTATAATTATTAATATTATAATTTATATTTAAATCTGTTAACTAATTACAATTTGTTATTTCTAATGGATAACCATATGTCATATTTGGTAAATTTAATGAATTAATATGTAATTTATTTAATAATACATATTTGATATTTAAATAATTATGATTACCCGACTATAATAAAGAAATTAATTCATGTCCTATAACTTTACAATTATTTAATATTAATCCTATTGAATATGATTTTTGCTATACGTTTTCATGTTCATATAAATGGAAATTATTTAAAAAATTATGTGGTATTGTTATATCATTTAATATATATGTTATATAATTATAAATATCATATTTACCATCATCCACAGGATATTGTATTATAATATTATAAGTATCAATAAAATCCATTAATTCCTATGTTGTTATAAAATAACAGAAAAGTCCAGAATATTTTAGTCCTGTTGGATACCCTGTTGTATATCCGCCATTTTTAGATGCTTCGGCTATAAATTTATAATCAGTTCCATTAATATTATATGTTTCTATTTTACTAAATACAGGATATTCTAATAAATTATATTTACCTAATTTTTGGTTACTATATAATTCATTAAACTTTTCCAATAGATAATCGTCATTAATATATAAGTCTGATATACTATTTGTATTTCCATTGGATAATATATCATCTGTATCATCAAATAAAGATTCATTTAAACATTTATATATAGATTTATCAAAGCTGAATTTTTTCATTTATTATTAACATAAAAATTTTACATATAATATTTATAAGTGATAAATAACTAAAATGAAAACAATTAAATAATGAGTAAGGAAACAACATCAAATAATGTATATGGCGTGCCAATGTTTAATGCTCATAAATTCTCTCCAGTTGAAATCTTTTCAAATAATAACGGAAAGACAAGTTCAACAAAAGTAGTAGGATTTATAGCATCATGTGTATGTTTATTTTTATTTGTAATTCTCGTTGGATATTATTTTATTAATCCCGGGGAATGTGCAAATATTTTAGAATTTATAGATAGAACAATTACATATTTTACAGTATCAGCAGGTCTTATGGGTATTAAATCTATTACAAGTTCATTTGGTAAGAGTAAATTAGAAATTGTATAGCAACCAAAGAAAAATACTTCAAATAAACCAGAACAATTAGAAGGTGAAGATAATACAGGAAGCAGTGATACATGTGAATAATAATTAATAAACTAATAATATAATATCCAATATAATAAATGAATATTTATGTTTTATATATATTGAATATTTATGGATTAAGTCGACGGAAGAATTTAGTTTATAAATTATGTATATAAAATTTAGATTAATTCATATCTTTAAAAAGATAAGATTTAGATAATTATCTTTCTATATATCATATATAGTTTTCTTAGGTTAACTTCACATATATTATAAAATTCATATATGTTATTAAGTTAAATATCTAATTATAAGGATAAAACTAATATTGGATAAATTTACTTCATGATTCAATTCATTAAGAAATGTTGGTATTGGTTCATCGGTATATTTACCAGTAAAGATGAAAATATACCGGATGAACATACCGATATAAATAAAGAAAATAATTTAGAAAAAAATAATATTAATGTCATATCTGTAAAGGTACGATATGTAAAAGAAAAAGAAAACTAATTTGGAAATATGGCAAAGTTTTATTAGCACATGCAACCAGGTGATACACTTGGTAAAATTACAAAACTTAAATATATCGACGATATATCTGATGATGAGTTAACACTTTATGTATTTGAAGATCAAACAAAATGTGATGAATCTTATATTGCGGAAGTCAATAATATGGACGCGTTTAATGGGCAATTTGTTATGTCTGAATTATCATCTCCACTTAATAAATGGGATTTTAAAACATATGAGTTTAATTTAAATGAGACAAAAACTGTTTATGATAAAGATGGTAATCCATATGAAGTTCCTCAACCTGGTATTGGAATGAATGGTGAACATATAAGTGTTGGAATTAATAGCGAAGGCAAATCAACATCAAGAACAATAGGAAATGAAGGAAAAAGAACAGATGCAACTCCACCTACTTTTGTGAAAAATCCGAAGGTAGAAGATAAAGAAAATTATTTACTTTCATTACATCCTGAATTGTTGAATGGTGGTAAACCAGTTAATAAATCTGCTGATAATGTAACATTTGGTACTGTAGTAAAGAAAACAGAACCAACAATTACAGCAAATAAAAAAGAAATTGTTAATGAAATTACAGCACCAGTTGAAAAACAAGTTATAACTACAGGAAAAATTCAGGCAGACTCACCTATAACAACATCTGTTATAGAAACAGTACGACACGCAAGCATTACAATTAACCTCGATAATATTAATTCAAATTCTGAATATGATAAGATTAATGTAATATCAAATGGTAAGACAACAGAACTTTCTATAGAACAATTTATTTCAAGGTTAAATAATGAGGTTACAGTAAAAACTGAAAAGAAAGTTTCGCCTTATGAAGATCCAAATTATACAGAAGATATTCTTATCACTAATATGATTGATAAGAGTAAGAAGAAAGTATATACCATTGGTGTTGATGTTGAACTTGAACTTCCACCTAAGGAAGTTTACAAGACTATAAAGGATGTATATCCTGATGGAATGTCAGAACATTTTGTTACCAGTATATCAAGAAGAGTTGATAATAATATGTTAAAGGAAGCGTTAGCAAAAGGTTTAACTGATTATTATGAGACTTCATTGTCAGATAATAAAAATCAAAGTACTGAATAATTGTTAATAAATATTTGGTAATTTTAATTAAAAACTAACCATTTAATAACTCTAATGAATATATACGTAACAACTGAATCTGAAAATAAACTAAGAATGTTATTCACTAACATTAAAAGTTTTTTTATTCTTGATGTATAGTCGTTCGTAAATAGTTTTAAACTGGATCTAAACAAATAGTCAAATATATATTTCGTTAATACAGAAATTCTAAACGCTATTTAGCAAGCTTCTAAATTAAAGAAATATCAGGGGATTATTTATATTAATAAAAATTTAGATGAAAATTTATTGTTTAATATCTCGTCTAAATTTAAATAGATTAAGGAAATTAGCAAGATTGTACTTTTGGATAATGGAATATTGCCAAAACATACAGACTTGTACGATTTGTGTGAAGAAGTATTTTTTTATGAACGTTTTTATAAGAATAAGATAATTGAATGTTAGGGAATTAAAAAAGATGATAGAGGGAAAACAACTCTAATAATGAATGATGATAAATGAACAAAAATAAATAATATAAAATATTATTTATTTTTTAATTATGATTATTTCAGTTCCAGAATATAAGAAAATAAGAAAATATAACAACACAAAAATCTCAAAGTTGAATGAATCTCTGTTTGATGATTTTGATGATGAAGATGATGATTTTTTAGGGCTTGATAGTGATACAACACTGTCAGACAACATATCATCAGAATATGAAGAAACAGAAATAAAACCAAGAGTCGAACGAATTTTAGATGAACTTGATGTAGAGAACTATGAGATTAAATGTACAGGTCATGGTATTTTGGTGGATGTCCATGATAATTTATACCTTTCTAATAAAGGATTAAATAGAATGGGAATGCAGTTATTTAAATTCGATGAGGTAGATGGCTCTTGTAACTATACAGGAAATAACTTACCTGATTGGACTGCATTCCCATATATTATACATGGAAATCTCTATGCTAACTTTAACAATATTAAAACATTCGATGGTGTACCAAGAGTATTTGGTAAAATTATCGCTAATAAGTAGAATAAGAAAACCAAATATCCATTAACATAGGAAAACTATAATAAATTTAAACAAAATAAATTATAGGAAAATAAAGTTTATATTATATCTAAAGATAAATTTGGTACATTACATTCTATACAAGAAAAAATGAATACATGTATTGTTAAGTTTGATAACAACATAAAGTAGAGATTTAACTTAAATGATGTTGAATATTTAGGAAATATTGAAAACTTAATTATTTGAAAATGAATACGATTACATCAAAATCAGGAACTATATATTATGAGTATGATGACGATGATGTTTAGATTGAGTCAAACAAAAAATATTATAGATAGAATTTAAGATATAAAACATATTATGTCGGTGAACCTAGAAATGAAATATTTGTTTCTTGGCATGATTATTATGAAGTTGATTAGAACGGAAATTTAACAAATACAAAAATATAGGTTGATTTATCATATAATGTTACAAATAAAACAACGGATGAAGTTAAGAGAAATTTATCATTTGATGAATTGGAAAAATATGTAAATTCTTTTACATAGAAACAGTTAGAAGATCAAAATGATAATTCATCGGAAGAATTTGTAAATACAACAGGGCATACAGAGCAAACAGATGAAGACCTTGAAGAATATACAGGTGCTTCTATATTTGATGAATCTAATATTATAGAAGAAGATACATTTGGCGTAAAAATTTCTAATGATGAGTATCATTAGGGAGATGATACAGATTTAAATGGTAAAATAAAAGATACAGTTGCATTAGAAGATACTACCACATTAGCGAGTTCTTCTGTATAGAACGCTGAGGATGATGATACAATTAAGGCTGTTAATGATGAAATTTCCATAGATGACGATGGAAATAAAAAGAAAAAGAGTACATTGGAAGCAGCAATTGGATTAGCTTCTGGAATAGATTAGTTCGGACATTATTTAATGAAAGGTGGTACATGCCCGGTATGTGGAAAGCATATAGATTTTATGCCTAGTAATGGATATTGTTCGCTTACATGTGCCGCGAAAGATTTACTTAGGAAAATATCGGAAACATTAAAAGGTGAATATACTGTTGAAACTCCAGAGATTATAGAAAGAATAAAAAATATTCTTGATTACTTTAATCTTGTATTGAATGTTGTTTCTAAAGTTCCTGATATTTTAGCAGGAACAGCATCTATGCCAGAAGAGTACAGAAATTATGTAACTGCGAAAGTTAACATAGTATTTCTTGAGTTAAAAAAGATTATAAATTTGCTTCTAATCAAAAAAGATGAGTTAATAATAAAATTACTAAGGCGTATTAAATTCGGCACGATAGACGCGAAATTATCACCCTTATTCGCCGTTATCAATTAGGTTATTAAAGCTGTACAATTAGCTAAAGAAGCATTGGAAAATGCATTGGCAGCAGCTTATAACACTATTAATAAAGTAAGTGGATTATTCTATATTGGTCCATAGGAATATGGTTTTTTCTTTACATTAAAATCTAATATGGCTGTATGCCCATTTTATAAAACTGATCCAACTGTATATAAAGCAGGATAGTTAGGAAAACCATTTTGGGGAATGGGAGTTATGAATATAGCATTTGATATGAGTAAGTGCCAATTTAAATTGGATATTGGCATGAAGTCAGCATTATAGAATGTAGATTTTTAGAAAATAAACACTATTGTTCGTAAAGCATTTCCGCCTATTACTGCACCAGAATATTTAATGGATCCTGAATTGTTTGATGTCAGATTAGCATTAAGTGATCAGAATGCTCCAGCTATTGAGAAACTTGTAAGATTACTAGAAGGAACAATAGTTATAGGTGGTGATTTCTTACCGACATATGAAAGACTTAAATTAACAAATATATGGTTTATTGCCGCCATTTTAACTACATGGGCACCAACTACAAGATCAATCTTTGGAGATTTTATATTCCATGGATTTCTTTAATTAAAAAACTAATTGCATATAAATGATGAACGATTATAAATTTAATAAATTATTATCAGACACAATTACATTACCTATATTACCAGCAAATAAGTTTACCAGTACTGATACGGAATATTATGCAGTATTGGAAAAAAACTATATACCTATTACATCTACTATTGAATGTATATATAAACCTGATTGGATTACTGGATATAAATTTACAACAGAAAATAAGTATTATAATAAATTAACTATTACATCTATTAATGATAATACAGAAAAGAAATTACGTAAAGGTATAATGGAATTTGCTGTTAGTAATAATATACCAGCAGATTCATCTTTTATTTCTGGTATTAATCATATATATGCAAAAGTTTCACAAGCTCCTTATGAAGATGTTGATGTACGTTTAGAATTTATTCCTACTGAATAGCAAAAAACTGATGAATTAAATAATAAAGAAAATTGGATTGATAAAAATGGTAAAGTAACAGAACATATAATTGGAGGTAAAATATCTGGTAATGAACAAGAACTTCATATTAAATATTATGGAATTCTTAATGATATAAATTAGTCTAATGTTACATTATTAATTAATGACAAACAATTAGATACAAGTAATATTAAATCATTAAGAACAACAGTATAGAATGAAATAGATTTAATTTATTTAATCGATGAAAATATAAATACAGTTACCAAAAATTTAAAATTTTCTGTAATATTTAAAACAACATATAATTCTAAGTAGAGAGATTATTATATTACACAAAGATTTAATAATTATGTTATAAAATTAGGTATTGACTCAATCAATAACACAAATGCGGATGATATATTATATCAAGGTGAAATAAAGAAATTAATATATACTTTTAGTTTAAATAATGAATATACACAAAGCGATGATTTGGATGTTCATTTTGAGTTTATTAATAATACATATGAATTAAATTATCAAACAGGTATAACATCATATATAGACAAACAGTATAATTTAAATTTAATCATAAATCCTAATTATACATTATATGAAAGGAAGGTAAAAGTATATGTTATATATAAGAATAAAATTAAAAGTAATGAAATTGTTATAATATAGAAATATGATACGGATATGAAGCTATGTTATGAAATTGATGATGAATTTTATGATTCACCATCTGTTTTTAAAGTAACACCATTTGGTAAAGATATATCATTATATTATTATGCAAGAACGAGTGACGGACAACATATAATTACATCTATGAGTAATATTAAATATATTGATAATACAGAAATAACAGAATATTATGAGATTAATTATACGAGAACAAATAAAAATTTAACTGATTTTGATTATAATAATATTAAAGATATTAATGAAAATTCAACTGATAAAAAAAATTTATATTTGTAGTTCCCATTATTAACTAAATTTATAAATCCAGAAATATATATAAATATAAGTTTATCGACATTAAAGTTAAATAATATAACTTTTATACAACAACATTTTGATACTACGCAAACTAAAGTTAATATAAATGAAAAATTATCAACTGACACAATAGGTGGTATTCCTCAATTTAGTGAAATTAAATTGGTTTTTAATGCAGTTAATGTTTATGATAATGAAAAATCTATAGTGATTGATAGCAATTTATTCGACATAAATTTCTATTAGAAAAATTAGGATAAATTTATATCTGCTAATTCATTATTTGATTTAGAAAATATAGAATATGAAACTACTAAAGATACCGATGATTTCCTTAGTGCACAAAATATTCGATTAAAAAATGAATATTATAATGTAAATGGTAATAGAGAATTTTATTATCAAATATCATATATATTAGGAAATACTGAAATTAATAGAACCGATTATATTAAAATCACATAGGAATCACTATAGTATGAATGTAAGCTTGTATCTGATACGAATATTATATCATTTGAAGGTAATAGTAATTTTATAGTTAAAGGCTATGGTATATTATATAATAATTAGGAAGAAAAAAATAAAGGAACAAGTTCAAACGCATACTATACAACATATTTAACTTCTGCTGTGATAGACAATACTTCAGATAATATTTTGAATTCACAAATAAAATTAGTTAATACTTCAGATTATACAAATATAAAATTAGATATAAAAAATATAGATAACACAAATGTAAATAATAATCAAAGGATAAGAAAATTAATAATTATAGGAAAATATAGGTATAATACTAATTCTAATATTGAAGAAGATACATTAACATTATAGCAAACATATATAAAATTAAATTTAGAATTATATAGTAATAGTAGTTTAGATGATAAGTTAACATATAATAACTCAACAAAAGATAGTTATATTATTGAAAATATTTTACATGATACTGTATTATATTTTAAATATTATATGTAGGAGTCAATTATTGAAAATGGAAATATTAAATTAGTAAATATTGATTTAAGAAACTATAATAGTGACTTAACTATTAATCTTAATAACACAAATAATTTAACTTTATGGTCACAAAATAATTTAATGCCATATACTTCTAATATAATATATAATGAAGATGAAGATTATTATTATGGTTGTTTAAATATACCGTAGAATTTATTAGCATTTGATAATAAAATTATATTAAAATATATACAAAAGTATAAAGATATTGATTATGCATATACATAGTTTGTTTTATACAAAGATAAAGTATATACATTATATGATGATGCTTCATAGATATATACTGCATCAAAAAATAAATATGCGTATATATCACATTATAGAATTAATGATAAAGAAGCAGGAATAATGTCAACTAGTCCTAATACATCAAATGTGGTAATATATAATATTGATACAACAAAAGTTAAAAATTTTATTATATATTATAATGTTATTTATCAATACAGGGATATTAGTAAAAGACTTATAGATACAACATTTAAGAATTTTTATTATAAAAATAAATTAGGAATTTATACACTAATATCTAATGTACCATATTATACAATATCAGAACAATCAAGTGAAAAAGTCGGAAATATTAATTATATAGGTCAAGAAATAACAATGAATGAAAATATTAATGATGTTTAGTAGTATTTTTATTTTTGCATTCATTATTAGAACAATTATAAAGAATCTTCTACTACTAGGATTATATAGATATGTCAAAAGGAAGCAACAAGAGCATATAATTTATCGTATTTAGTAGATGATCCTAAGGATAGTATTGAAGATAATGAGACGCCGAATAACAATAAAATATATGGAATTAGACATAAAGATGGTAATATCTATAAAAAGATAAATGATTATTATATATATTGTGATCCTACAGAACAAACATTAACATTATATTTAGGATTATATTGTAATGATCATATAGATTTAGATTATAAATAGCCATTTGATAAAAAAACCGGTGAACTTAAAGGAAATCATATAACAATTAAAAAAGATGATATTTATTTATCATCAAATGATGAAATTACTATTGTAAAAAACCCAGAATTTAATGATACTGATAATTATTATGAATTTACTGTTTAGTTAAGTGATATAACGTCAAAAACAGAAAATACTACTTATAGTTTATAGTATAAACGAAATTATACATATTACAATTATAATAATGGTAAGTCGGTAAATACTACTGGAAAATCAAACTATTTATATATTAAAAGATTTGCATATAATACTACTAATTATACATTATATATTGGATTTTATAATAAGGATGGAAATAAAATAATAACATCTATATCTAATAATAAGAATGAGAATAATGATATAATATATATACATTATTATTTAACAAAAGCTGATGATAAAGAACAAAAGAATAAATTAGATTTATCAAAAATAAAATATGATTTTAAATTAACATTAGGCGATGAAAATATATCAATTGATTTTTCAAAAATAACAAAAAGTGATGATAATGTATATTCATATCCATATGCAGTAACAGATAATATCACAGAGAATGAACGTAATTTAGTTGCTACAGTTTCAATTAATGAGTCGTTAAATGCATCAGACACACTTAAATAGTCAGGCACAACGTATAGTGTAATTATAAGAGACAATCCCGATTTTAACGGTTCTGATTATGTCGATTATAGAAAAAATGGTAAGAAGATTATATAGACACTATATTTTAAAGGTGGACCAGATAAATCATTTGATGACAATTTAACACATTATAATATAACATGTGATGATATAAGTGTAATACGAAGTGATAAAGAAAAATATGAAGATGAAGATAAACCGTGTTATAAAATAACTGTTACTATTCCTGAAAATGATAGTACAACTTCTGATAAAATATATAAAATAACAGTAAAATATTAGTATAGTGATATTACAAAAGAATATTTGTCTACTTTTATAATATATCAGGGTAAATCAAATATTAATGCTGTTATAAATTTAACGAGTGGTACAGTAGATGGAAAAATAAACAATGCAGGGGAAACTATAACTCTTGAGTGTTATGGTGAACTTAATGGTGATGAAAAATCAGACGGTGAACTTACATGCTCAGATTCAAGTATAAATATACCTGAACCTATAATATCAGGAACAAGATGTATATATAATATTGAAATTGGTATATCATCAACAGATAGAACATTAACGTTTACATTTACATATACATTTCATGATAGTCAAGCAAAAGCAGATAAAACATTATCACAAGGTGCAGGAGAGTTTGAATTATTTGTTCATGCATATTATATGAGAGGTTCAACAAAAGTTGAAGATGATATGGAAGAATTAGCATTGCAAGCTACTGATTCAGGCTATTTTTATTTATAGTATTATGCAAAAGTAAAAAATGGTACATATATTGATACTAATTAGTCACATTATGAAGTTACATATGAAAAATATAATGATGGTGATATGACATATGAGTATCTTGCTGATTTTAAAACAGAAGAAACATCATTAAAAGATGATAAATTAGAATTAAAATGTAAATTTAGTTAGAATCCAAAAGACTCAGATTATGATTATGAGAGGTGTGTTAATTTTACGGTAAAATATAATATAGGTTCAGTTGACAATAAAATAATGTTAATTAATCAAGCAAGTGCGTTTGCTATTGGATTAGCTTCATTTGATTTTTTATTATTTGAATATATATTTTTAAATAATGCTGGTAGTTCACATATTCCATCAGAAAAAAATAAATTGACTGGTTCTGATTTGGATACAATAACACATATTACAAATAATAAAAATATTAAAATGAATATAACATCTCATAATAAAACATATATATTAAATAATACAACAATGGGATTTTCTGAGACTTTATATCCAAGTACAACTGAATATTGGCATCAAACGAACAATTATACAGAATATGAAGATATACTAGGTTTTTCTGGAGATAATAGATCAGGTTCATAGGAATCTATATTTATTAATATGAAAGAAATTTTAGCATAGATTAGTAATACATTATTAGAAAACAAATGTAAATATATTTACATAGATTTATATGGTCATATGTGGAGTCAGTTATGTAATGGACGTGTAAAAGTAACATATCGTACATTTAAGAATAAAGGGAGTAACCCATCAATAACATTAGATAGAAGCACAGAAAAATATATTTTTAATACAACTGATACAGAAGTAAATAAAGAATAGACAAAAACATATAATTTAACTGTATAGGAAGCAAATATAAAAAGTTCATATACATGGTTAGCAAGACTTACATATAATGTAAAAACAGGAAGTGGACAATTAGATTCTAGAAATTTATATGGTTATAAAAAAAGTACTGATAATGGGTTAACAGTATTTAATAGAACATATGCAGATAAAAATAGTGCATGTTTTTATATAGAAGGTTATAAATAGTATGATGATACGATTACATTAAAAACAATTAATATATCATATAGTGAAAGAAGTAATGATACAAGTACATATGATTTTAGTAGTTATTTGTGTTCTTCATTTAATGGAAATAATTCAGTAGGTGTATATTGGTAGTATTTTAATAGTTTTAGTGTTACAGAAAGCAATAAGAATGGTATAAATTGTAGTTTTGACAGATTAACTTTTAAATTTAATATAAAGCAAACATATAATTCATCTTATAGCTGGCCTACTCAAGAAAATAGAACACGAGAAGTTATTGTAAATACGGATCCTGCTTATGATAATATTAAATTTATTATAAAAATAATAGAACAAAAATATACAAAATGAATAAATTAATAAAGAAATTAGTTGAGTCCCTTTTTGATGATATAGACGATATTGTAGATACACCAGAACGTACAGTATCATAGGAATTATATAATAATGAAATAAGATAGCTTAAAAAGCTACCATATAATATCACTGAATATCCTGATAGTTTTGTGAATTTTGATAGGGCTGAAAATCTTTACAATATAGGATTAATATATATTAATGAAGCATGTAAAAATAAGTATTATATAAGATATTTTAATAATGTAAAAAAATTTCAGATTAATTGTAAGTTTAAAGACTATGATAATTCAATTGATATTGATACAATTGAAATTTATGGATTTGGTAGAACAAACAAATATGATTTAAATTGTATATTACATGTTAATGATAAAGTGATAACAGATATTATATTTAATATGGGACAACCACATTATAATATGGAGTTTATACCATATGATTATATAGGTAATGAATTATTTTTACAAATGTTTTATCTTATAAACACATATATAGAAAATGGGTATAAAATAAAAAATATTATATTGAACGCAGAAGATGATATATATCATAAAACAAAAAATATAATTATTGGAGATACTAGAAAAGAAGTTATTGATCCAAATAAAGTTATTCCTATTAAAGAAGAATATATAAATTTATATAGTAAAATTAATATATTTGTTACAAATAATAATGAAAATCCTATTAAGTTGACAAAATTATGTAAAAATGTAATACTTGGATATTCTTTAATTTGTGAAAATTTAAAAACATTTGAACTATTTTTGTTATATCTTAAAAAATTAGGATTTAAATTATTCAAAATGGAACAGCAACCACTTATTATGAATCCATCGGAGTATAATGGTTTTAAATATGGTGAGGATTTATTTAAACAATTCTTAATAGACTATAATATACCTAATTATAAGTTTAGTAATAAAAAAGATATGCATGAAATTATAAATATTATTGTAAATAAAGTAATTTCACATTTACAAGAAAATAATAAATTAAATGCAAAGTCTTTATCTGACTATTCATCAAATTATATGACAAGTAATAAAGTTATAGAGAAAGGAAAAGATGAAAAAGGTAATTTTATTATAATACAATATAAATTAGATTACGACGATGATAAAGTAAAAGACCATGTATATTCAAAAACCGATTGGAAAGTATATTAGTCGGGACTTATTGATTTAGTTGATGAAGATTTATATTGGTCAAAAATGGATAAGTAATATTATATAATATAATTAAATGAGATCTATATTAATTTATAGATCTCATTTTTTATTTAATAAATATTGAAACTAATTTTTAGTTTATAATTATGTCAAAAACACAATTAACTCCTAAATAGCTTTTTGAAAATAGAAATACAACAGATATTTTTGACAGAGCAGTTTTGGTAGGATTACTTAAGGTATTTAACAGAAGATTATATTACGAGCAAAGATGGGATGATACAGAAGATGGAATAGAAAATGTATGTGTTCCATTCTTTTATGATTTTGGTGGTTCAAATCAAAATTCAGAAAAGTTTATCCAAGATAATTATACAAATTTCACAAGTGATGAATGTACAGATATTGGACTTCAAAAAATAGACGGTAATTTTGATAGATACCCTTAGGGACGTTTATCAATGTCAAGCGTTCAAATAGAATCAGGAAATATCACTAACAGGTTTGTAATGGGTAAGTATACAAAAAGAGAAAATGGTAAACTTAAATCTTATGTATCTTATCTTTATTCTATGCCGTTATCATATAGTTTCAATGTTGAAATAAGATGTTCAACAATGGCAGAGGCAATGAAAATTAATCAAGCATATAGAGAATTCTTTTATAAGAATTTAACATATCATATTAATTATAAAGGAACTGTTGTTCCTGTTCGTGTGGGGTTTCCAGAATCCGCATATCAACCAACGGCAGGAGGAACTTATACTTTTGGACAACTTCCATCAGAGACTATGATTAAAGTTCCATTTACTATATAGTGCGAAACATATCAACCTATATTTGATAGATATAATGAACGTCCAGCAGATAATGTTATAAGGAATAATGGTTATGCTATATGGGTAAATAGAAATCATCCAGAAAAAGTAACAGGGCCATTACATTGGGTAACAGATTTTGAAGATATGATATTGGTATCAGGTTAGGACCTTTTAGTTGAATGGAAATATTCATATCAAGATAGAGATCTTCTTCAAGTTGATATTCTATATGAAGATGAAAAAGGCGAATAGTTCGTATTGGATTCAGTAGATAACCATAATTTCTATCATTGGAAAATACCAACAGATTTTATAGATAATCCCTCACGTATAGATATTCTCGTACCTAATACAGAAGAATGTACAGTATATACAAATCCTGAAATCTATATGTATCCGGATCCAGAAACTCGTATAGTAGATGAATCGACTGTATATGTATTAAATAAAGGATATTTTATTACGGCAAATTCGCAAGTTGATTGTATAATATCATATGAAGATAATAAAGGATAGGTAAAAGAAATTCCAGCGAAACTTAATCTTAAGAATTTCATGATAGATGAAACAAATCCTATTGAATTCAAATGTTTCGTATATCCAAGAGAAGTAAATACAAAACAAGTTAAATTAATATTAAGAGATCATTATAATACAGAGAATAAATGCATAAGTGATTCTATATTAATAGTTTAAGCATATTTTGTGAAATATGCTTATTTTTTACATAAATAAATAATAAAAATAAAATAATATTTAAACTTAATGGGAAAATTAAATAAAGACGAGCTTTTAGCAGGTGTTCGTAATATTATTCAAGAAAGTTTTAATAGAGATACAGAAAACTTTGATGGCACTACTAAGTTCAATATTCATAGATATGTGAATGGTCTTATCGAAGAAGGTCATAAGAACCCCGATTTGATGAACTATTTGGTTGAATATAATAACGCACTTTCTAATGGTGCATAGGACTTTATGCTTTTTGAACAGTTCGGACAAGGACTTACTAAATATGCAAAAGGCAATAAGTCTGTTAAATCTGTTATTGAGCAGATGAACAATACCTTAGCAACAGATGGTGCTAATCTTGTAGGTTATCAACTTATTGAACAACTTAATGATCCTTATATAAAGGATGAGGTTAAGTATGCTTATAATCAATATGTAGCAAATAAATGTCAGGAAACAAAGGATACATTGGTAGATGTATTGTCACCGCTTGTAGAAGAAGGAAATCCTATTGCTACAAAATTAAATATTCTTATTACAGAAGAATCTTCAATGTCCGCTAATTTTATTCATGCAGATTATGTAAATGAATCAGAACAAAGAGATTTTGAGAAGAAGCTTCAGGAAAAACGTGATAAGAAAACAATGGACCAAATTTTCTCAAAGGTCCAACGTTATATCGATGAAAAACTTGATGAAGATGAAAAAGCAAAGTTAACAGAAAAAGAAAATTACTGTTTGAATGCTATTGCTAATAATCAAGGTATTAATCTTTCCGAACATATTAATAATATCCGTCATTCAGACGCTTCTTCCAACCAACGTCTTATGGAGGTTATTAATCTTTATTCAAACGCAATTAATCAAGGTGCATATGAAGAGAGACTTTATGAGACTTTCCTTCAGAACGTATCTAAGTTTAATTATCTTCTTCCTGTTAGTAAGGCAATGAAATCTATTGTCGAGAAAGTAGATTCAAAACGAGAGGAAATCACACTTACTAAGATTTTGGAGGAAATGAAGGATGATCATTCTTCATTCATTTATGTAGATCTTATTCAAGAAGATGTTGCACGTTATGTAAAGGAGCCAAATGCAATTAATAGAGTTCAGTTACGTAATGCTTTAATGCCATATGCTTCTGATCCATATATTAACGAAATGTTCAATGTTATTTATTCTGATAACTCACGTAGAGCTAATGAACTTACAGAGAAAGCATTGAATATTAAGGACCAAATTAATATTATTAGAGAGAACGCTACAGTTTCTAACATTTATACACCAGTACAATATGTTAAGGAAAATGAAGCAATTTTCAATGTTAATGGTCAATTCTATGTAAAGAAAGGAAATAACATTACAGTTCTTGATGAGAAGTATGTAGATGAACTTGATGAGAGATTTGTTGAACTTTGTAGACTTGTAAATGATCCACATGTAGAGATTAATGAGGATAATATTATTCTTCATGGTAATGATAAGTATGCTACGATTTATGAAGGCTATGTAGACCTTTATGGACATAAGGAGTCAAGAGAGTCACTTCGTAATCTTAGAGAAATGTGCATGAAGTATGATGATTACGATACAAACTTCTATATTATGTGTTCATGCCTTTTGGAGAACTTTAATAATATCGCAAAGATTGATTGGGCAAAGCATGTAACTCTTAATGAGAATAATAATATTAATGCAGATTTGTTTAGACTTGACCAAAATATTTTCATTGCAACTCATAACGATGCTATTGGACAACATACATTCTATAGAAATGTAAATCCTATTTTCTGTAAGAATAAGTTGAATGAACATATGGGTATTAACGTATCTTCATTGTTTAGTGATTTGCTTCCATCTCAAGATAAGATCATTCTTAAACTTAATGAGACAAAGAATCAATATGAAGATTCTATCGAGAAATATGAAGATATGATTGATAAACTTAATAAGGCTCTTGAGTCTGCTTCTGATGAAAATAAAGAGAAACTTGAGAAAGCTATTTCTGACGCAGAAGAGAAACTTGATGATATTAAAGCTGAATATAAAGAATGGCAAAAACAAGCAGATGATGCAACAGGCGAAGATCATTCAGATGATGAAGATACTGATTCAGAAGCGGATACAGAAGATACAGATGATGATACAAATGATGGTTCTGTAACTAAGGAAAAACCAAATGAACCAATGTCTGATGATGAAGTTGACGCAAATAAAGATGAACTTTCACAACCGTTAAGTGGAGAAAATGGAGATTCTGAAGCAACTGATAACTTTAGTGATGAAGAGTCTGATGAATCTGATGATAGAGTATCTGATGATGAATTCGCTAAGTTCTTAGGTAGTGATTCTGATGATGAAGATTCTGAGGAAGATGGTACTGGTTTTGATGATGCTGCCGCCGATGCAATAGATGCTGATAATGATGAAACAGAAGATGAACCAGATTTTGAGGATTCAGATGATGAAGATTCAGATGAAGATATGTTTACTTCTGATGATGATAATGATCAAGATGATGAAGAAGCATTTAAGGAAGTAAGTTTCGATGACGATAATAATTCTTCAATTGATTCAGAGGACGATGACGATATTTTCGAACCAGAAGAAACAGAAGATGATACAATTTCTGATGAAGATAATGATGAAATGAATTCTGAAGATGATACTATTGGTGACACTTCTGATGAGGATGAACCTGAAAATACAGGTATGACAACTGTTGATATGGGTACAGATGATGAAACGTCTGATGATGAAGTTGCTGAACCAGGTGACGAAGCTACAGATGTATTTGGTGGCGATACAGAAGATCCTCTTGGAACAAATACGGATGTTGAAGAAAATCCAGAGAATACACCTAAAACAGAGGAAGAAGAAAAAGAAGATGCATACCAACCTAAATTCTCTTATAAGATTGCAGATGTAATGTTTGATGAGAATGTTAAGGAAGGTAAGAAAGAAAAATCAGGTTCTGTTATCGTAATCGTTCCTATGATTGATGGCACAGGTAAGAAGTATGTAGAGAACAAGACTATAGAATTCTATCTTGATGATAACAATAATCCTATTCTTGATAACGAACCTATGACTAATGAACTTTATGCCGCTGTTATCGACGCAATTAAGGGACATCCTGATTATACATCTATTTGTGATACTGCTGAACCTGCAAATGAGGAAGTTGGTCCAACAATTGCCGCTTTACGTGGTTCAGATGATGACAATGATGAAGATTGGGAAGATGCATATTTAAGAGACGGTAATGATGAAGACCGTGATGTATTTTCACAGAAACTTGATTCTGATGATGACGATGATGATTGGGAGTGGGATTATCCTTTAAGTAAAATGGAAGATGATGAAGAATCAAATGAAGATGATTCTGATGACGATGATACTTTTGGTTTTAATATGAAGGAAGTAGATGATGCTGATTCAGACGATGAAGATTCAGACGATGAAGATGTAATTATTCCAACATATAAATCAGGTAATACTGAGATTGAATTACCAGCACCTTCCGCTGATGGTACAGAGATACCAGAAAAGAAAGTAGTAAAAACTGATAAGAAACCTTTAAAAGAACATAAATCTATCAAGATTACACCTGTATTCAAAAATAAAGCAGGTAAAAGTTTTTTCTTAAATGAAGCTACCATCAAGGCTTCTAAATCAAAGGATTAGAAAGGTACTCCTCTCACAGAAGAGATAATTGATGGAAGTACCACAAACGAGATTTCTACATCCGATTCTAAAGGTAATGATCCAATAGAAGATTATAATGAAGAAACAGATTTTGATACATTAGGTAAAATGCATGATAAAGCAATAAAGTCTGCAGAAAAAGCAATTAATGATGAACATAATATAATTGTTACAGATATTGATTCTTATGGTGAAGATTCAGATACTGTAAAGTATTTCGTAATATCAGAAGAGTATGATGGTGATTCTGAATCATATGCAATATATCAAATTGGTGCAGATATTTATTACAGGGATGCAAAAGAATTTTATCAAATATTAGAAGATTTCAAAGATGAAGTTCCTGGACAAACAATAGAGTCTTTAAAAGTTGATTATTCAGATAAGGGTGAACAACTTACATCTTATAATATAACTGATACTGATGATTGTATGTTTGTTGTTTCTTCTATATTCAGCGCATTAACAGGGAAATCATATGACGCTAATAATAAGTATATAAATGAGAATTGTAAGATTAAACGTTCAACAAAGGTTGACGCTGATAATGATCTTGATAATTCAAAAGCTGCAAATGATGCTAAATATGGTACGCAAGAAGATAACGATTTTAAATAGGAAATCGAAGATAAACAAAAGAAAGACGGTTTAGTTGGAGCATTAGATCCACAACAGGATGAAAATGAAGCAGTGAAACCAAAACTTCCTAATGTTAATCTTGTAACTGAAAAACAAAAGAAAAATCCTTTCTTAGAGGAAGGCGCAATTATTGAATATGAGGTAAATGATAAGATTCTTTATAAGAATGAACCATGGACTGTATATGCAGTTGAAGAAGAAACTGGTGATAAACAAAAGTTGAAGATTACAAAAAATGGTAAAACTATTGATGTAACTTCAAATGAGATTAAACCAGATCCTTCTCAATTCAAAGATATTGACAATACGCCAGATCAATTTGAATTTGATAAGAATAACTTGAATAAAACACCAGAAAATCCTAAAGCAGAAAAGATGAATGATTTGAATGGTAAAACTGTTGAATGCAATATAGTTGTAGACTCACAAGTTTTAACTAATACATTAAATGGTAAAAGATTCAAGGCAAATCTTAAAGATATTCTAGAAGGTGTAGATGATGTAAGAGTTTATGTTGATGGTAATGAAGAAACATGGCATAAGGATAATATAGACATTCCTGTTGAAGATTGGATAAATGCTGTTATTGCTTCAGAAAATGATGAACCATTACGTAAAATAAAAGTTAATCCAAAATCATATGTTGATACAACAGATGATACAGGATTAGTTGATTGTACAGTAGGCGGTAAATTAACATAGTTACCAAAGCATGCAATAAGAATTTTAGTTTAATTTAAACTAGACTTTTAATTATATTCTAAATAATATAAAGAGTAGGTATTTGATAATAAATCATTTATCTACTCTTTTTATTTTAATAATTTTTAAGATATGAGAAATTGGTTATTAGCAGATGAACAAGTAAAATTAAATGAAATATATGGTGGGTATATGCCGAAATATAAGCATGTTCACCTTTATTACCAATATACATGTGGAACAAATTCACCATATGAATTTGATATAATATTAGATAATGCAAATACAAGTTCTTATAATGAATTAAGATTCAGTAATGGTAATTATAGGTTAAGTGCAAAGATGTCTTATAAAAGTTTTACATTAGACCAACTAATAGAATTATTACCATCTACTATATATTGTGATAATGAATATAATGCTGTTAATGTAGAAACAACAAAAAATTATCATGCATTAAAATTACATATAATTAAAAGAAAAGATACAAACAATGATATTGATTATATGTATAAAGTAATGTATAAACCATTAGAGACAAAAGGTATATATAAACATATAAAATTAAAGAAATATGAGTTTAAAGATCCTGTACTAGAAGGAGATGAACTTATAACGCTCATATATGATTTAATGATGTGGTGTATATCACATGGACATTTAATAAAGAAAAAATAATGATAGATAATAGACATTTTTAATTTATCATTATATACATAATAATGAGAGTCAATACAGCAAACTATTTTATTATACTATATTTTATGATTGATAGGTAACAACAAGACTCTTGAATTTTTGTTATTAATATGAAAGTTAATACCGCAACTTTTTATTTTAATAATTTTTGGATAATTAATTAAATTAATGACTTTTGAATAACAAAATTAAAACGAATAATTTTATGAAACTTGAAGAGATTTTTGCATTAAAGACTACAGAGAATGGTGACAAGGCATATAGTACAACAATGAATCCTATGTTGGATATTTTGTTTATGTCTGAGTATTATAGTAAGCATCTTGATGAGATTCCTATGATTGGAAAATCAGATAGAGAGAAACTGTTTGCTATGATGATGCGAGATCCTAGATTTGGTTTGGGTAGACGTGAACTTGGACGCAGACTTATGTTGATGACTGATGTAACACCAGATATGGTTGTTAAAGCTGGTCGATATGATGACTTGTTTATTGGTTGGGAGACTATGCCAGATGACGCCTTTGCAAATATGTGTGAATATTTGTATAAGGAAATTCGTAATGGTAATGAACTTTGTAAGAAGTGGATGCCACGATATTCATCTAAGAACCTTATGCTTGCTCGTAAGATTGCAAAGCAGTTTAGAATGAATAAACAGACATATGGACATTTCATTAAATCTGATACAACAGAGCAGAAACTTTCAAGACATAATACAGAAGCTATTAAGTTTGAACAAGTGCCTTCACTTGCGATGATTAAGTATTTTAACCGTTTTGCAACAGGTGACGATACAAAGGAAAGATTTGCTAAATATCAGGAAGATGTACGCTCTGGTAAAGCAGAATTGAAGATTTCTACTACTAATGTATATGATATTTACAAGAATCGTGAGAAGATTGATCCAGATCTTTTCTTTAGTAAAATTGAAAAGATTTCAGGAAGTTGGATTCCAGTAGTAGATACATCAGGATCTATGCATGATTCTAATGATAGTATGGGTAAGGCTTATGCAGTAGGTCATTATCTTGCTAAATGTTCATCTTATGCACCTGATACTGTATTGAGTTTTTCAAGTCATCCGCAGTTATTGAAACTTGGTATTGAAAATACATATCAAGAATATTATTGGAGAACTTCTGTTACAAAAACACAGAAGATTACGGAAACTTCACAATATATGAGAGAGATTCAATCTATGTATACAGGTGATTGTTCAAATACAGATTTTGCTGCTGTATGTGAAGCATTGAAGAATCTTGATAAAGAGAATGCACCAGAATGGATTATTGTATTATCTGATATGGAAATGGATTGTGGTAGTAATCAAACAAAAGATGAGATGATGGATATTTTTAAAAAGAATAATATGAATACTCATATTGTTTGGTGGAATTTTAATTCAAGAAATACTACAGTACCAGAAACAGATAATTATGGAAATATTTATATGTCTGGATATTCACCAATGTTACTTAAGTTTCTTAAGGTTGGATTTAATGGACAAAAGTTTTTGGATGCTCTTATTGATGAGTATTCAGTTGCGATAAATAAATAACCTATTTTAAAAGCGCTAATATATATTAAGGGATATAAACGTTCAACTTCTACGTTTATATCCCTTTTCTTTTTATACATATCTATCGAAATAAATATTAAAATAATATTAATTACTTAAAAATACAAATGTATATATTTTAGATTTTATCCTATTTTTTTAAGAAAGTAGGGGATCAAGAAGCAATAAAAGAATTCATTGATTCCTTATTTAAAATTCCTAAAGTATTAAGAAATTTATTGGGTATTGTTATTTTATTGGGTGTTATATATTTTAGTTATTCAAAAATATATAATAATGAAATCCAAGAATTACATACAGAAGTTAAAGATTTAAATGAAATAGTAAATACTGCAGTAACAAAAGATGATTATGCAGATGATATATATTATATTTTAGATGTAATAAATATTGAAGAAGAAGTATTACATCATGCTTATAATACAACATAGCTTGAAATTGATTTAATGTATAGATTTATTTCATAGAATCACCCAAATGATCCTATTCTTCAAGATTTATATTCAATGAAAGAACGAAATGATTATACATATAAGTTCTTTACTGAAAAATATAAAAAAGCATTAGATAAATGCAATAAGTTAACAAAATATAAAGCAATAGAAGATACTTTAAAAATAGAAGATAAATAATTAAAAGAAGTTATTACAGTGGGAGAAAATATATTAAAAATAATAACTTTAATGAAAAATGATAAATGCTAATTAGACAACTCAAAAATGTTATAATTCATTTAGTTGTATAGGTTCTATCCTAATTATTATATTTGTATTGGGATCTATTATTTGGGATATTTGTATAACTAAACCTGCTATGCGTGATTCTATAGATGATATACGTGTAGAAGTAAAAGATATACATCAAAAGTTAAATACAAAGCTTTCTAATGATACTATAGAATTTATGAAAGCATATAATATGTTGAAACAAGAAGAAAAACAGCAAACACAAAATAATAAATAATCTAATTAAAATATACTAAATTTAATTTTAACTAAATTTAATATAGATAAATAATTAGATAAATAATTTAAATAACAGAATACTTAATAAATTAATTATAATAATCAATTCTACTGAATTAACCATACCAAATTAAAATGGTTATATTTAAAGAACAGATTTTAATAAAGTATACTTAGAAAACAAAAAGTGTAATTATATATAAATCAAAATTTTAATATAGTGATTTAATTATATAAATAATTTGTAAAAAGTAATCTGAGTTAAACTTTAATACGGATATTTTTATTTTATATCCATTATTATATTGAATAAATATTATAAGTTATTAAATTATCAAATTAAAACGTAAATATTAATAAAAATAACTTAGATAAATATTTTAAGAAATTCAATATAAAATTTAACAAAAAATTAATAAACAAAATTTTAATATGAAAGTAAAAAGTAATAAGTCTGTTGCATAGGCTTACGAATCATATGTAAATCGTGCAACTGCTAAGAATAGCGACAAAGCTATCTATGAATCATGGGCACCTACTATTAAGAAAATCACAGGTGTTGAAGATGCTGATAAACTTGCTTGGATGTCTCAGCTTGCACATAATACAGCAAAGTTGAATGAGGATGCATTCGTAATGCCATCTAACGCATATTCACAGTTCGGTGGTACATATCAACCATATAACAACCTTTATAATACACTCGGTGTTGGTGATCCAGTTCCTGCTGGCAAACCTGCTTTGACTGGCGCTGACTACGCTGATAACAAGAACCTTGGTTCTGGTGACAAGTATCCTACTTTGTTACCTCTTGCTCTTAAGGTCGCTGCTAAGACTATCGGTTTCGAACTTGTAAACACAACTCCACTTGATGGTCCTACCGGTGTTCTTCCTTATATGGATTATGTATATTCAGGTTCAAAGCAACCTTATGGTGCTACTCCTGCTTATTCAGCTCGTACACAGAATCCTCAGGCTAACTCTCAGACTAACGCTCCTTTCGAGATGTATGGTCTTCCTCATTCATTCAAGGCTTCTATTGCTCCTGGTGAGGCTACTGTTGCTGATGGTTCTACAACAGATTCTTCTACTGCTGTTAAGTTGTCTCCTGCACAGATTAAGCGTATGTTGAAGGGCGCTTCTGCAATGCCTGCTGGTACAACACTTGTATCTGCATCTGATTTTGTAGATTTCGATTCTTCTCATCCACATGTAGGTGCTTCTAACGAACTTGTAGTTGAGTTCATTGGTTGGTCTCGTATCGATGGTGATCCTATGTTCAAGGTAGTTTCTGGTACACAGTCACTTGGTGCATATTTCAATGGTGGTTCACTTGATTTTACTGCAGTTTATACTCCAGTTGGTTCTTCTGAGGAAGTAAATGTAGTTCTTACACTTCACGCTCCTCGTCTTATCTCAATGCTTGAGGATCAAATTCAAGGTTTCACAGGTGCTGGTGAGCGTGATCGTGACGCTTGGTATGGTACATATCAGGATGGTACAACACTTTATGAACCAATGAGTCGTGGTACTGGTGAGCAAACAATGGCTCGTCAACTTTCACTTCAGTTGTTCACAAAGAACGTACAGGTTGGTACAATTATGGTGGGTTGCGCTGTAACACAGGAACAGGTAACAGACCTTCAGAAACAATGGGGTATCGATGTTATCAAGATGGTAGAGAATGCTGGTATCAACGAGCTTTCTGCAACTATTAACCGTCACATCACATCTCGTTTGTTCGCTCTTGGTTGGAAGAACCATTACAAACTTGTTGAGGTTGAAGGTCCTGCAGCTAACTTGAATCTTAGCTTCGATCCTTCTTATACTGCAACTTCTGGTGTTCGTATGACTCCTGCTCTTGCAATTCCTCAGTCAGATATGAATGATGCAACTGGTGTTGCTTATAAGAGCTATGTAAATGTTGCTCTTCCATACAAGCCAATGTATATTCCTTCTGGCGCAGCTTTCGAAAACCGTGATACTCTTCTTAAGAGACTTGCTGTTAACTTCTTGGCTGCTTCTAACTGGATTCTTCAGAGAGGTCGTTATGGTGCAGCTACATTCGCTGTAACTAACATCACAATCGCTACACTCCTTCAGAGTAACGCTAACTATACATTCTCACCTGTTGCTAACACTATTTCTCAGAATGGCGGTTCACTTTATCCAATCGGTGGTATGTTCGGTTTGACAATCTATGTTGACCCTCTTATGGGTGGTTCTGATAACCGTGTACTTGTTGGTCGTAAGGGTGGCAAGGATGAACCAGGTGTTCACTTCTGTCCATATGTAATGGCTGAATCAGTTCAGATTATTGCAGAAGGTACAATGAGTCCTAAGCTTATGATAAAATCAAGATATGCTCTTGTAGACGCTGGTTTCTATCCAGAAACACAATATCTTACATTCTGTGTAGATGTTGCAGGTCTTTGATAATTTTATCAAACAATTATATAATAAAGTCTCTAAGATTAATTTCTTAGAGACTTTTCTTTTTATATATAAATTTTAAATTACCAGGGCCGAATACTCTATAATGTTTTAATGAATGCATAATTTCTATTTCTGTTAAATTCTTATCATATCCTAATGATACTAATTTATTTTTAGTATAATTCAAACGATTTTCTCTTATATTATTAACTACCCACCAATATTCATTATCTATTATTTTATCTATAATAAATCCACTATTAATATATGATGATCCTTTTAAATCAATCCATGATAAATCCGCATAACTATATATAGATGATATATTAAAATTAGTAATAATATATTTCATTAATTTAGAAAAACCACCAATAACATTAATATATTTTTTTGTACATAAACGTAATAGCTCATATGAAACAGTGTCTTTATTATGTCCTATTAAGTTTCGAGATTTACCTAATCCTATTACTTCAACTAATTCATTATTATAATATAATCCAACTTTTATAGATGCATTAACAGATCCATGTAAATGATTTTCATTACAAAAATCTCTATATAATTTAGGAGTTAATTCTTTAATTATACATTTTCTTGCATATACATGTTTATTTAATTTTAATTTACTAGATAAACGACTTAATATAATTTCTTTCTTATTAATATCATTCCAATCATCTTCCCATATATAAATTAAAGAATAACCTAATTTTTCTATAAATTCTTTCTTTTTATAATGATAATAATTATCTGATTTTTGTAATTCAGAATGCCAATATAAACCATTACAATCTATTGCTAAATTTAATTCAGGAATTAATATATCTACTTCATAATGTTCCTTACCATTATAAATATGTTTATTAGTTAATATAGAATATTTTGTATCTTTTATTAATTTACCAATTTCATTTACAACATCTTTTTCAAAATTACTCATAAACGTTAATTCTTTATATTCACATTTATTGCAATATATATGCTTTATATTTCTGTAATAATAATTTATTGCTTGTCTATTAATTTCATTTATATGACCACATTTATTACATTTAATTTGAAATGTATCATTATTATTAGAAATATATGTATAATTCATTTCTGATATTTTTTTAATAATATCATTTAATGAATTTATTTTTCTAGCTTTTGCTGATTTATCAGTAATTACTTTATGTGCATTATTCCCATATTTTTCATATATTTTATTACGAACTTCCTTTGATTCTAATGCACATTTAACACCATATTTTTCTAATGTTGATTTTTCTCTATTCTTATTTGCTAATTCTGTTTGAACACCACATGATGCACCATTATGTTTCTTCTTAAAATCTTCAAAGAATTTTTTCTTAAATTCAGGATCTTGCATATTATGTGTAATTCCATTATGATTTTTCGCATATGTTTCTCTCATCTTTTTCTGAATTTCTTTAAAGTCATGGTGATATTTATTTCCATATGCAACTGATTTTGCTCTACATTCCTTTGTACCACATGTAGGAAAATAACCAACAGGAAATTTATGGAATTTTCTAGATTTACCACAATGAGGACATTTTTGAATTTCTGTTATATTATTATACCAACAATATACACGTTCAGATTTCTCCGGATTATGTTCATCTAAAAATGATGTTTTCTTTTTTAATGTATCTAATAAATCTTCATGGTATCGTAATAAATTATTAAATCTTTTTATATTGAAATCTTTTCTATATTCATCTAAATTTAATTCCATAATTATAATTTATATTTTAAAATTCCTGCACTATAACATTTAACTAAATCTTGTTTATGTTCAGAATCTTTAATTTTATTTAATCTATTATATCTTATTCCTTTATACATCCATTTCCAATTATCACTTCTGCTTATATAAGTCATTCCAAGATTCTCATAAAGTTTACCGTTTGATATATCACATTCTGCATAACTGATAATATTTTTATAATCATAATGTTTTTTAAAATGTGAAAATAATTTACTGGCGCCTCCAATTATTTGATAATTAAGTTTATTACAAAATCTTATTATCTCTATATCATCATTATCAGATTTGAATCTGGATTTACCAAATGTCATTATTGAAATTAATTCATCATTATAATAAAGTCCTAATCGTATTTTATCTATCGAATATCCTTGAAGGTGATTTTTATTTATAAATTCTTTTGCTATATTATAAGGAACTTCTTTAATTATTGTTTTCCTTGCATATATTCTGATATTATATATTCCTAATTTTGATTTAATAAGTGAATATACTATATCTCTTTTATATAAGAGATCATCTTCCCATATGAATATTAATTGAATTCCTTTATCTTTACATTGTTTCCATTTATTATAATGGTAATTTTTTGTTTTAAATTTATCGGAATGCCACCAACAGCCATTATATTCTATAGCAACATTATTATTAGGAAAATAAAAATCCAATTCACCTTTAATAATATCTTGTGTATTTTTAATTACATTTAAATTTAATGAATCAATAAATTTTCCTAATTCTATTTCTTGAGATGATTTATTAAATCCATATAAGTGTTTATCACAGAATTTTCTATATTCATTTGCTGTTGGTGAAAATGAAACTTTAGTATCACATATACAACAATGTGGTCTTCCTTTTAAATCATGAAGAAATTGATAATATACTTCTTTCATAACTATATTATCATTAAATGATTCTACATATTTTTCAAAATAAGTTATTAGAATTTTATAATATTTAGGAAAATAAGTTAACCACCATTTATATTTCATATTATGTGAATATTTCTTATAAAACTCAGGAAATATCTTTTGGAATTCATTTATTTCTTTTTCTGTAGGTATATATGTATCTATTATGTTTTTGTTACATTGAATACAGAATGTTCCGTTATTATATTCATGTATTTTATTTGCCGTAGTTTTATAAACCGGTATATTACCATGAATACAATAATTATTGAATATATAATAATTTGGTTTTGAATAATCACAGTTCATATTTTCTGTATATGAATCTACTTTATGTATATTGACATAATGTTTCAATGCACCTTGTTTACATTTATCAGCATGCTCATTAGACAAATGTTGATATTCTGCTGTACATTCTTTACAACAACATTGTTGAAATCCTATTTTGAAATTCCGTAATTTCGTGTTATTGTTACAATTAGGATTTTTACATTTAGGTATAGTAGGAATATCTTTTAATATACAATAAAGTATTTCTCTGAATTCATCTTCAGAAAAATGTTGTTTATATACATTATAAAATTCAGGAAATTTATTAAATACAGATTTTTTAATTAATGATTTTGATTTTATTTCATTATCTATTATATAAGTTTCTTTTAATCCTTTTATTATATCATTGGTAAATATTTCTTGAATAGTGTTCATAAATTTTTAAGTATATTTCACATTATTTATATATAAAAGAATACTCGAAGTTTATGTTTATTTTTTAAAAACAAATAGGTATTTTTTAACTATAAATATAAGGTAAGAAATTAAACAGCAAGTATAGTTATGCAATTAAATGATTATATAAAGCAATATAATAATAATGAAATAAGTTTAAGACAATTAATATATATAGTTAGAAATCATGAAGATATTAATAAAGAAGTATATGAGTTTACAGATTTTTTAAAGAATGATGAAGATATATTAGAGAGACTTTATTATGTTATTCATGATTTGCATGAGATAGTAACATGTAAGTATTGCAGTAAGAAAGCAGTATGGAGTGGACGTATAGGAAACGGATACAAAACTACATGTGGATCTTATATATGTAAAGCGATGCATGCTTCTATGACTCGTGAAAAATACAAGGATAGTTTTGAGATTGCTAAACACAGGGATTCAAAATTCGTAGATTGGCAGAATTCAATTACTGAATTAGATGAAATGAATGATTATATTATTAAGAATCATATCATATATGATAAATATGTTCCATTGATTACTAATAAGTACATATTGGATTATCTTAATAATAGATATAAAGATTCTGCATCTATATTGGAAACTGTTCAACGAATAAGGAAAGGCGTAGAAGAAAAACCTACATGTCCCGTATGTGGAAAACCTGTTATTTGGGTTGGTAAGAATACAAAGTTGTATACTAAATATTGTTCAACAAGTTGTTCCAGTAAGGCTCCAAGATTTAAATATATTCCGACACTATTGATTAAGTATACTGTTGATGATAATATAAATGAGATTATTGAGAAACAAGATAAGATTGATATAGAAAAAGAAAAGCAGGAGAAATTAAAGAAATCAATTCATAATAAGGATAAGGAAACGAAAAAAACATCAAGTATCAATGATGTATTTCCTATTAAGACTGAGACAAATAGTTTAGATATTAAATCAGAAAAGAAAAAAGAAAAAATAGTTGATAAGAATACACCTATATCTGATTTATTAAGTAAGCCTAAATACAAACCTGTATTGATTAACGGTGAAGAAGAGACAGAAGAAAATATGTGTAAGAGCGCTAATGCTACATCCGCACATGTTAATGAGATTGTCGATAAGTATTTAGATAGAGAGTTTGAAAAAATTCAGAATATATATTTCCCACCTTCTACTGTTCATCCTGTTACAGAATTAGATTGTATCAAGGAATTTGAATATATAAAATCAAAGGATAGGAATTTGAAGACACCATCCAAGATTATTAAGATGTTTCATAAGTCTATTATATATGCACATATTGAAAATAGTGTTTCACCTTTTGATGGATGGAATATGATTAAAAATGATAAGGAATTATTCAGGAAGTTATTATGTAATAGATTGAAATTTGCTGATTGGTATAAATCAGAAGAGCATAGGAAATATATTGATTTATGTTATGTTCCTGATTTTATATATGGAATTGGATTGAATGCATCTAGGATGTTTCAGACTGTTACATATTTCAAACCGGATTTAGCAAAATATCTTATAAAGAAATATCTTAATGAATTTGATACAATATTTGATCCGTTCTCGGGATATAGTGGAAGAATGATAGGAACATTGGCATGTAATAAATCATATATAGGTAGAGATTTATGTGAATCAAGTGTTAAGGAAAGTAAGGAGATATATAAGTTTTTGAAACCTATAATTGATTCTGATTTATTAGTTAACGTTACATGTGATTTAGGAATTGCAGATTGTTGTAAGAATACTGGTAAATACCAATGTTTGTTGACATGTTCGCCATATGGAAATATTGAAAATTGGCCTGGAGTAGAGTCTGTTAACAGAGGATGTGACGGATGGATAGATATTTGTCTTAAGAATTATGATTGTCAGAAATATTTGTTTGTGACAGATGATTTGATTACAAAATATGTGCCATATATAAAAGAAACGTTGACAAACAGATCTCATTTTGGTTCCAATAAAGAATATGTTGTTATAATAACGAAAGAAGAACGGGATAAGATTATACAAAATATTAAAGGTTGAATATTACTCTTAATATTCAACCTTTTTCATTTATCATACGCTCAAATTTTGAATTATTATATCTATTATAAAATAGTTTTTTTGCACGTATTTTTACTTTTTGTATTCTTTTTAAATAAATCTTCAATACTTGTTGTATAGTATTAATACCGTATATATCATTAAAATTCTATTTATATTTCTGATTTATTATATTTAAATTATTCATCATTAATATATCATTAATATATTTTTCAATATTATAATATATTAATAAAAAATTACCAGATTGTATATTTAAATATATAAATTTTTTAATTTGTGTATATGTATACTTACTTTTTAAAAATTTTATTCTTCTTATATTGTTTAAATCATGTTTATAACTATCATCTATATTTTCTAAATATGCAGTATATTCTGAATATGCAACATAATCTATAAATGAACTTAAATAATACATAATTGACGTTTCATTATTTTGTATAAGATTTTTATTATATGTTGTAAAACTTATTTCTGGTTCATCCTATAATTCATATGTTTGTATTAAATAATCTCTAAATAATACTTCTTTCTATTGTATATCATTTGTAATTTTAATTGTGTGATCAAATATATGTTTTATCTCATGATATATTGCTGGTACAATAGAATCTATATTAGTAAATTTTAACGGATTTATAAATATCACTGCGTGTTCAACTATATGATTCTAATAATTATATTTAAATTCAACTTCAGGTGTAAATACCGATGTAAAATTAAATGTGGAATCAACTACAATATTTAATTTCCATATAAAATTAAATACGTTTTTTACATAAAATTCTTTATAATACGGTTGTTTTTCAGTCTTTATCATATCATATATTCCGGTTGCTATTGTTTCAATTTTTAAACGAAATGACTAATCATTATAATTTAATATACCATACTATTCATATAAATCAGCAGAATATAATTTATGAAAATTGTCTATACATGCACCATGTAAATTAGGATATTTCTTTTTTATCATTATTAAAAATAATAATATTTTCTTTATTTATATATTGAACTTTTTAATTATTACATAATATAAGATAATGTATAATTAGTGATATAACGTTTTTTTCATTAATAAATAATAGGAATGTTTATACGCTAATTCTTTTTTGTTTAATTTATTAAATATTGATTAGTTTATGATTTACACTAATGTAGAGAAAAAAGATTTTGATAGAGTTCAGAAACTCATCGATAAGAATGATGATGGTTTGAGAATGAGTAAGTCTATAAAGGATATGAACAAGGCAATTAGGCGATATGTAGTTTCCAGAAGACTTACCGGAGAAGGCCCGTTGAGTGAAGAAGATTTCAAAAATGGAAATTACGGTAAGTACAGTTCATTTTGTAACCGAGCTATTGAGTTAGATGCGAGTTATTTTAATATCATTATTAATTTTATGAAACCTGATGATATACCAGCATTGTTTGATTGGATTATGGATGAATATCTGAATGAAGAGCAAGTAAAAGAAATTATGAGAATTAGAAGTGTTAATTTTCATAGTTATGAAGGATTGATAGATTATATCATGACTAACTTTATTAATAATGAAGAAGATAGAAATAAATTAGCGAAAGATATTTATAAAGTATTTCTTTCTTAAATAATATTAAAATGATAGATTTTCTAATCTATCATTTTTTATTTTAGAAAATAATATGTATCTTTGCATTATTAATAAATGAATAATAAACAATTAAATATAAAGGATTATGAATACAACAAATAATATAGACAATAAAATGCAATGGTATATAGATTCATTTAATAATGGATTAAGAAAAATTGATATTATTGCATCTACTGGTAGGAATTTTGGTACAGTTGTTATGCCTACTGGATATGGGAAATCTGGATATATATTTGATGATTGTATATACAATATACAAAATAAAAAGGCATCCAAGAAACTTATTATTTGTATATGTTCACACATATTAAATTTAAATGTCCAAACATTTACTGATTTTTTAAATGTATTAGGAAAATGTAATAATGTATTAAATAATTATAAATTATTATTAATATTAAATTCATCAGATGAAACAAGAATATATGAAAAACCTGTAAATGATAATATTAATAATAATATAGAAATTTATCAATTATATAATAATTCAAAATCGTCTAAGACTGTATTAGATAATTTTGAAAATAGCGATTATGATATTGCTTTAGTTTCATCATGTAATAAATCATTATATAAATTTATTGATAATGTAAAAATTAATAAAAAGAAAGTAGATTTAATTACATATATTGATGAATGTCATACTGTAATAGATAATACTACAAATTTATTTTCAAATAATATAAATTTTGATAAATTAGTAAAAAATAGTTATAAATTATATGGTTTTTCTGCAACACCAAGTATTTTTGTAAAACTATTTAATAATATTATAAATAAAAATAAATTATCAGGTAAAATAAACGTTCCAGAAGATGAACGTATTGTAAATATATCTGCAGATAATGCAATTAAAGATAATATTATAATAAAACCATATGTAAAATTTAATATCACTTCAAATGGTATTATTACTGATAAAATTATAATTGCCTGTATGAATGATGCTATTAAATCAAAAAATACAAAAAATAATAAATTATTAGTTACATGTTTTAGTAGACAGCAAGCAACAGAATTATACAATAAATGTTCAAAATATTATAAATGTTTTAAAAATACATCTGATGATGATTACGAAATTAATGATTTTTGTAATAAAGTAGATTCATATAATGATAATTGTATAATATTTCATTGTCGAAAACTTATTCAAGGGATTGATATTAAATCAATATCTGATTGCATTATAGTCAATAATACAAATGGTGATAGCGATTCAAAAAATAGAATTATACAAATAATTGGTCGTTGCTTGAGAACAAACTCAGGAGAAAGAGGGAAATCATATAATGATAGAATTAAAAAATTCGCTAATGTATATATAGTATCTAATGGTAATGATGAATATAATAAAAATATATCAAGTACAATTGTTGAATATTATGGTATAGATAATATTTTATATGATAATATATCTGATAATATTTCACATCCAAAAAATCCATTAAAACGATATGATAATTATAATACAACAGATTATAAGGAAAAATCGCCAATCATAGAAATTAAACAACGTATAGATGAATTAAAACTAAATTTGCAAGAAGAACTTAAAAATAGAATTATTCCTGTTGTTAAAGAATTAAAAATAAATGGTGGATATATAAATTTAAATAGTATATATAAAATGTGTAATTTTGCTACTTTATCAACAAATATAAATACATTAAATTTATTTAATGAAACAGATAGACTTAATGTAATTAAAGAAGTTCTTAAACAGAATAATATAGATATATGATTAATATTAAAGAATTATATGCATTTGATAATTTTTTGAAAAGATGGAGAGATAAAAGTACGTATAGAAATAAAAGTACAAGTATACCTCGAAAAATATTAAATATAATATTAAATATAAAATATTTATCTGATATAACATCATTTAATACAATAGATGATTTTACAGAATATACAAATAATATATTAATAAAAAATAATATAATTGATGAGCAAGAACAATTTAAAGGATATATTTTTGAATTATTCTGTATTATATTTTTAAATTATTTTAAAAGTATAAGTATTCACGTAAAAGATAAAGATACTGTAGAAACATATATATTTAAATATATATGTTTACCACCAGAAAGTTATAAAGATTATGGAGTAGATGCTGTATGTTTATTAAATAGAAGAGGTTTAGGAGAAAATAAAAATGGAGTAATACAAGTAAAATTTAGAACATCCAAAAAATTTGATATTCATGCAGATATAATGGATAAATTATTAGCACAAGGTACAAAAAATGGATTTATTAAACCTATTACACCAGAAAATACAAAAGACAAAACATTAATATTATTTACATCCGCTTATTATAATGAATATAAAAGAGCATTTGAAAATAATTCTTTATATGAAAACCTCATAATTATCGATGGAAATACTATAAATGATTATATAAATGATTATGATTTCTGGGAAGAATTTAAACAAACAATAGATAATATTATAAAATATAAAGTATAAATAATATAACTATGATTAAAATATTTTCTGAATTATCAAATTTTAATAATGTAAAAACATGTTTATGTATTTTACATAAAATTAATAATTTATTTGGAACAATAGATTCTGTTGAATTTATTGAACAAACTATTACATTAAAAAAATATTTATATGATAATAATGGTAAAATTGTATTTTTAACATTTAATGATATTGATTATAATTATATTGATAATTTAATTAATAAAATGTTTAATATATTTGTGCTAAAAACATATAAAGAATATAGTAAAATATGTAAAAATATATATTATTTAAAATATACAAATATATATGATGCAGAAAATATATTTAATTATATAAAATTAAATATAAAAAATATGCCTAAATTTGATTATATTATTCAGAATCCACCTTATGTTGGACCAAATAGAAATACAAATTTACATTTAGAATTTTTTAATAAGGGATTAGATATATTAAATAATAATGGGAAAATGACAATTATTGAGCCATCTACATGGCTTATTAATTTAAGAAAAGATATACCAAATAATAAAAAATGGTATATTCCCTTAAAAAATCGTATTAAAAACCATGTTAAAAAAATTATAATTGAAAATTATAATAAATCATTTAATATTTCACAATATGTTCCATGTTCAATAACTTTTATAGATAATTCACAAGAATTTAATAATATTGAATTTATTAATTGTGGTGATAAACAAATTGTTGATAATATAAATGATTGTAATCTTATCGGTAATTATGATATTATACAAAGTATTTTAAATAAGTGTAAGGGTTATGGTGATATGATGAAGGATCATATTTATAGAGAAGGAATTACAAAAACAAATAATAATACTTATTACTGTAAATATCCAGAAATACTTGGAGGAACAGGTGGAAGCTTATGTGGTATTGAATCTTCACAAGTTGGTGGAAAATTTGAAGCTGAATCAAATTTTTGTAATCATAAATATGGTTCATTTATTACTTCATATACATCACCTTGTTTTCATTATTATATGAATAATATAAATAACATTAAACCCTTTAAATATGATAAAGGTAAACATCAAACTAATAAAATAGCTGATTGTTTATATGGTACTAAAGATGAATTAGAAAATTGGAAATATTTTGTTTTTAATAATAAATTACCATTATTTCTTAATATATGTTTAATTATTAATCAAAATAATGTTGTTAAACAATATATGCCATGGATTGTAAATAAACAATACACAGATAGTGAAATATATAAAATATTAAATATTAATAATGATGAAATCTTATTTATGGATAATATAATTAAAAAATTCGAAAGAAATTCAAATTGGTTTAAACGATATATATGCGGAAAATAAAAGATATATAATAGATCACATACCTATTATATATCTTTTAAACCATGTATTATTTCTTTCAAACTTAATTATTATTTTGTTAATTAATAATTGCTCAATATTATTAATATTTAATATTTTATATATTTCACTATCTGTGTATTTTTTATTAGTAAACCATGGTACATAGTCTTTTGAATTATTATGCTGATTTATTGTCAACACGATATTAAGAAATAATGGTAATTTATTATTAAAAACAAAATATTTCCAATTTTCTAATTCATCTTTAGTACCATATACTTTATAAGTATCTGTATTACTTAATCGACAAAGTGTTTCAGTATATCTATTTAAATATTCGCCATATTTACATACTTTATATGCAGTATTAGATAACATTGCTTTTTCATTGCCATGACCTGTTATTGCACATATATCTGCAAAAAAACAGTAGTGAGTATTATTATTTGTTTTTGTAATTCCTTCTCTATAAATATGATCCTTCATCATATCACCATAACCCTTACAAATAAACAATATGAATATTCTCTAATATAAATAATTAGAAATTAATAATATTTATAATGTTATAGCAAGATATAAATCAAAAACGAAAAGAACGACATCATATAACACAAGAAGATTTTACGCCAATACATATAGTTGAAAAATTATGTGAAGAAACACCAGAAGTATTTACAGATTTCTCTAAAACTTTTTTAGACCCTTGCGCAGGTATAGGTAATATATTTTTATATGTCGTTGAACAAAGATTAAAAAATTGTAATAATATTTCAGATGTAGAAAATGCAATAAATACATGTTATGCAACAGAATTAATGGATGATAATACAGAAGAATTAAAAGAAAGATTAATAAAACTAATAAAAAAATATAATTTTGAAATTACAGATAAAATAACAGATATTATAAATCATAATATTATATGTACTGATTTTTTCAAATGGGATTTTGAGAATTGGTGCCCGATAAAAGAGAATAAATGTGAAGCACTATTTTGATTATGTAAATAAAGACATAGGATTTTTATAATTATATTTTCAGTATAAATATATAAATGAAAATTAAAATATAAATAATTACTATGAATAAAAATCAAAAGAAATCACTTTATGAATCTATAATGAAATCTGTTTCAAAAACTGTAAAAAGAACGCTTAATGAAAACTCTAATATACCTATTAAATAATTTAAAGAAAATAATTTTATCATATTTTAATTCATCTGAAGTTAGAATTATGAGAGGTTCAAAAGGTACACATAGAGAACCAGAATCATTATTGAGAATATTTGCAAATAATTATAATTTACAATAGAAATTCGATGATTTTTGTGGAGGAGAAAATAGTCATTTAACTATTCAATAGAATAATAATGGAACATATACATTAGCCGTTGGCCCTGTTGATAAAATAGATTTCGAATTTGAAGTATTTTCTGATCCTGATACAGAAGTATCATTTGGAGAGTTTTCATCTATAGATGATGCATTAAGTACATTTACACAAGAATTATCTACATATTAATAAAAATGGTGAATATTTAACATAAAATTAAATATTCACCATTTTATTTTACTTTTTCTATGTTTTTCTTGAAGAAAAGTTCAATTTTTTAACCTTTTTATTCTTCCAGTTATATAGCACTGTATCAACATCAGTTTTACCTGAAACAATATTACTATATAACTGTTGGTCCATCTATGTTAATCCCATTTCCTGGTATGATAGATGACCTCCCAATAATTTATATCTTGTACCATTATCTGTATATACTTCCCTACCTATCTGAAATACTAAAGTATCTTCAAGTAATCTACTATCCTTTACTTCATCTCTTAATTCTCTCAGTTTATCTTCTAATGAAGTACCAAAAGATTTCCTTATTGTATTTTCTGATAATGGTCTTATATTAATAATTCTTTTCATTTATTAAACATCATAATCTTCGTCTTCTTCATAAGTATCGAACTCATCATCTACATCAGAATCATCAGGACCTAATGGATCAACATTTTCATAATCACCTGATTTTGATTCCCATTGGTAATTGTCCTCAATAGCATCTACCAATGCGTCTTCATCTGATGTATCCACATCATCATGAATCTCACATACATATTCATCATTATCATCATGAACCTCGTAGAATGTTCCACCTGTTTCCTCATCATAACAAGGAATAACAGTGCATTCACAACCAATCAAAGGAACATATACAGTAATATCATCATCTGGATCAACATCCTGCTCGATACCATCGCCATATTCATTTAATTTTTTCTTAACTATCTTTGATACATTCATCATGATAGACTCATATAATTTCTTCTTTTCACTAACTTTCATTTTATTATTAAAAATTATATTTTAATTCATATATATTTATTTGTATTCATTATAATAGAGAATCAATCATGGCTTTACCATAATATGTAGGCATTATAATCATATATGCTTCATCATCACTTCCACCATATAGGGAATGACCATATTTCCCGTCATTATTACAACATACTAATTTCACCAATGATACACCCCAATGTTCTTTATTCTAAACAGCCTCCTTAAATGAATTAGGAAATGTCTTATCATCTGTAGGTATATAATAATAACTAGATTTACTTGTATAAGGATTATAATATTTTTTTGTAAAGTTATCATATGTAATCTTACATGATCCTTTACTACATATCTTAACCATTATAGGATAACCATTACCATCATTAAACACTGTCCACTTAAATCCTGACAAGCCACATCGTTTATCTAATAATGTTCTAAATATTTTTTTGCGCTTATTATATTTCTTATTATCTTCCTTTAATTTTTTTATATCTGTTTTATCTTTTTCATCATAATCATTTACATTTCCTGTAAATGTTACAGTCCATATCCATTCTGTATAATTAGTATAATAATTTTTTGAAATATTTGAATTACCATATGATACATTTACTGGTATAGGTCTTGTACATGTCAGCATAAGTCCTTCATCAGGCGATAAAAACACTCTATATACATTCTCATCAGATTCAAACATTTGTTTTACAAAATCATTATCGAATGTCTATATGTCCTTTCTACGTTTATTTATAAAATCTTCATATTCTTTAAAGCGGTTATCTATAGTTTCTGTTAAGTCTCTACCAAGTTTATATCTTGATTCACATGCGTATTGTATCTATTGTTTTACCTATGCAGGTGTCATATTTTCAAATCTATAATAACCGAATAAAGACGGTGCTTCAACCTTATATAATTTCCATCCTTTACTGTTTATAAGGTTTATGAAATCTTTCAAATATTTAGGATAATTCCATGTGTATTCTGGTGTTATGCTTGTACCACTCATATTAAATACAAATTTATCATATTCTTCATTTGTATGTTTGATATATTTCCATCCACGTGGTTTTGTAATACCTATACTCTACATTAATACATTTTCTAATGATGTTTCTTTTGGTAGATCTAAAATCTTTTTTTGTAAGTCAGATGTTAATGCTCTATTAACTTCATCGTCTCCAAATATATCATCATCGTCGAATAATCCGCCTCCAGATGTTTTCTATTCTACTGCATTATCAAAACCTTTATTGTTTTCCGTATTATCTTTTGCTTCAACTTGCTTTTTTGTAGATGTATTATTAGTAGAAGGTTTTCCTGTATTTTTATTATATAAAGCTTGAATTTCTTCAATAGTACCACCTAATTCTAAATACTTATGTCCTACCAATTTAAATGTTTTAATATCATCAATATCATCTTCAGACTATGGACATGGTTTTCTCATTATAATAAGAGCTGCAACATATCTATTGAGAAGATTATCTTTATCTCCTTTACCTGGTTTAATATTCTCTGCTTCTGTTGATTTATTTCTAGAACATGTAGATGCTACGCTTAACCAAAGTTTCTTATCTATGGTTCTCTATACAGAAAGTCTTGCCATTTCATTTATTGATTTCTTAATAGCAATACCTATACTTTCAATTAAACTTCTATATAATTTTTGATTCATTTTTAATATAATAAATTATTATATTATTTATTTTACATATATAAATAAAATAAAAAGTCTGAATTATAATCATATATAATTCAGACTTTTTTATATCTATTAATACCAAATTGTTTTATCAGTATCTATTAGTTTCAAATTTTCATTAATAGGAACACCTATTGTTACCTTTGGATCTTTCTTTATATTATAGTTATCATAAACAGTCCAAGGCATCTTTACCTGTACTTTATCGGAATTGAATTGATTAGTTTTAATCTGTTTCATATTAATTATTATGTAAAATTTATTAGTTTATTATTTTACATATTATAATGAAATTCCAAAATAAAGTCTTATGATTTATATGCACATGTTTTAAAATATTTAATTAATTCACAAACTAAAGAATATTCTTGATATTCTTCACATGTTTGAGGATTTGCTAAACATCCTGTTAGTCTATCCATTGTTTTACATTTACAATTTTTACATGGTGGATTTTCACATATTTGTTTAATCTTCTCCATTTTTTCAGGAGCAATCATGAGATATTCGCATTTACTCCATTTCTCTCGTTCTGCTTTCCTGCCTGCATGCCATCCAGCATTATAGATATTTTCCAAAACATGAGTCATACTATTTGTAATATCTGGAGAATATCTATCTATAATTTCTTTTCTTCCTTTTTCTATATTAGACATAAACTATATTAAATGTTTATATGTTATATAAAATAATGGTTAATTTGTTTTTAGTAAAAGATTTTCGTAATTACCTTATCATACTTCAAATTCTTTATGTATCGCGTTATAATTTCTTTTATATATAATTTATCATGTTGACGAATATAACTCAATACAGAGAGATTCTGTGGTATTTCTGAAGACTTTATAACTTCATATCCACCTACGCATGAAGACATCTTTATATTTTTATCTTTATCCATGTAAACATAATAATAATCTTCTATTGTAGACGTCGCACATATAAGAAACCCTATGTCATCGCTATCAAACTTTATATATTTTCCACCGTCTCTGTTTACCTCATTAACAATAAGATTATAATTTGATTTCTTATTTTTCTTTGCAGACTCTAAAGATTTATTAAGAATATAATCATAATTAGTTCTCCAATGTTCACATGTTAAACATTTATCTTTTTTAATAATAGAGTAATCATTATATAATATATTCGGATCACAAAAAATATTAGTGTATGGACATTTTGGATATGATTCTTTATTTATATCTATTGATTTATTTACTGTTATCATGATTAAATAATTTTCTTTTCTTTAAATTTCTTATATATTATTTTATATATGTCTTCTCTATATTGTTTTATTTTATAATCATAGAAACTTACTATCTATACAGCAATATTATGATATTTACTATAATTTTTATATTTTTTATCCATATAATTTTTAATAAAATCCCAATTTATCTAAGTTTTGTTATATATTAAATGATGTTTCTATAATAAATAACCTAAATAAAAAATTGGTAATAAATCATTGTTTTCTAAATAACTTTTTAAATCAAACATATAATCTTCAAATTCCTGATAATTTGTTAATATATCTAAATCATCATAATTTCTCATAAAATTATATATAGGATTATTTATATTATTAATTACTTTAATATTTTCATCATCATCTTCATGTTGTATATATTTTGTATATTTTTTTATTTCTGTTGGTGATAATTTATTGATAAATTCAGCTAAACCATTTATGTGTGCATTATGTTCAGTATTAGAGAATAAGTAAACCATCCTATTTAACATATTTTTTGCTAATGGATTTATATCTAACATTATATCATTATCCTTATCAATTCCTATAGTATTTTTTAAATTATTAATATTATTAAACTTTTTAGCAGAATACATTTCAACAACATGTGTTAATTCATGTTTTAATACAGAATATATAAATTTTTCCATATTAATATAATAAACATTTATATATATTCTTATATGATCATTATCTAAATTTATATCATTAGATATAATTCTATTTTCTGTTTTACCATATACATTACTTTTATTAGAATATAAATTTACATATATAGGGTGATCTTTATTAATATTAATTGATTTATATATTTTATATGTTTTATGATTATTAACTTTATATATTTTAAAGCAATAATTTGTATATATGTCTTTTCCTAAATTATTTTTATTATCTTTAATTATTTTTATAATATTATTTAATATCTATTGAGATATACATACTTCATGATATTTTTCATTTAATTTATATAATTCAAAATTTGGAGAATGAAATACAGATTCGTAATCTCTTATATCCGTTAAAACACCATTATATGGATGGATTTGCTCTTCTATATTTAAACTTTCTTTTAATCCTTTTGATATTGCATCTAATATATCATCCATTAAATTCTATTTGTTATTAATCATTATTTACTTTAATATTTTATATTTTATTCTATTTATAATAGACTTTTTCTTATACTTATCATATACATTAAGTAATTAAAAAATTTAGATTTAACATTAACATTTAATTTTAATAAATTATGGCAAAAGTAGAAAAGATGAATGTCGTACTTGCGAAGGTCGACCATTCTGCATCAGTGTATGCAAAGGAAATTAATGAGTATGCATCTTATTTTAAGAATTCACAAGGCGCATTCCGTGGTGAGAAGAAGACTTATGTTCCTCGTGAGGGTTATCCAGAGGATCCTACAAAGAAGGGTGTAACTGCTGTACAGACTACAGTTTCAGAACAGTTGAATTGGTTTAAGGATATTGCTACTAATTATCTTAATGAGGTATTTTCAGTTGAAGCTACGAATTCTCTCGGTGCAAAGAAGGTAGAGCTTGTAGTTGATGGTCATTCATTCGGTGAACTAACTGCATTGGACCTTATGCGTCTTAAGAGTATTCTTACTTCTAAAGAGTTGGTAACAATGTATGAGAGAATCCCTGTTTATTCAGATTCAGAGATTTGGACACCAACACATAATACAGAATATAATGGTCGAGAGATTCTTGAGAATGAACTTGTAAAGGGTGTTTCCCGTACTACAGAGACAACAGAAGAGATTTTGAAGGATCCTAATATTGATCCTGCTAATATTCCAGCTAATTATCGTGCGGCGGTTGTTCAACGTAAGAAGACAGTTGAAATCGGTGATTATACATTGCAGAAGTTTACTGGTGAGTGGTCACAAAAGCAACGTGCTGATTTGCTTGCTCGTCGTAGTAAGTTGCTTAAGGCTGTAATCGCTGCTCTTAAGGAAGTTAATGATCAAGAAACAGTTGAGTCAAATCTTGATACAAATGCTCTTATTGATTATATCCATTACGGTAAGTAATTAATAATATATAATAAAAGTAAAAGAGAATAACTATATTGTGTTAGTTATTCTCTTTTTATTTTTAATTAGAGATCTTCTAAATATTGACATACAATTTTTACACCATTGTTCATCTATGGCATGTCATTTTTATTTCCTTTAAAATATTTTTTCCTAACTTGATATATAAATTCCGCATTATTATACGCATTTGTCATAATAGTTTCATTAGCTTTAAATTTTGCTAAATACGGTTCCGAAACTATATATGATCCGTCTATCTGTTTTGGTCCATTTTCTAAATCTGATAAATTATTATTACTTAATTTAAATGTACCACAAATTCTTGTATTTTTCATATCTAACTGATATAACATACAATCATGTATTTCACATTGGTCCATTATTAATGATGGACAATAAGCTAATGTGGTTAAATATGGACACTCCTATATATACAATCCATTACTTAATTTATTTGGACATCCTTTTAAACTTTCAAATGAAGGTAATGAAACTAATACAATTCTCTCTACTGTATCTGGAATTCCTTCTAAATCTACTATTTTCTTACATTTAATTAACTATATAAATCCAACATTATCTGGAATCCCATTAAATGAAGTAAACATATTACAATTTTCTATACAAAGATGCTCTATTGATTTACATGTATTACTTAATCCTTTCAATGAACGTATTTTACAATTAATAAGCGATAATACACCTAATTTCTCTGGTAATTGTACATTTAAATCTTTTTCCTTACATCCTTTTATATTTAATGTCCCATCTATTTCTTTAGGTAAATTAATAAAGTCTGCAAATTCTACAGTATTACAAGTTATTTTATTAATTTTAACATAATCTGGAATAGAATTCATAAATTTTGCAACTTGTACATTAAATTTTAAATTACAATGTAATCCATCTGATTCAAATGTATATTCAATATCATTACCTTCATCACATTTAAATGGTGTTCCATATTTACAAATAATATTATCTAACAACCATTCTTTAATTTTAGGTTTATCTTCCGTTTCAATTATCTATTGAGATACATTATTTGAATTATCTGAATTTGATAAAATTTCATCATCAAAATCATCAAATAATCCCTCCATTAATTTCTTAATTAATTTATTCATTTAATAAAAATTAACATTTAAATATTTATTAAAATAATAGGATGATATATTAGTTTATATCATCCTATTAATATTATTTCTTAATGTTAATTATCCACCCATAATTAAAGTATCTATTTACAACTTTAACTTGTGTATTAGCAGGTAAATCCCAATGTTTTATCATTCTAATAATAGAGTGAATATTAAGATTTTTCTTTTTCCTAATATCCATCATATTAGATGTAAATGGTAATGATTCAATCCAATTAGTCCAATAATTATACTCCTGATTTGCTTCCCACATTATATCATTACCTGATAAATCTCGAAGTTCAACAAACCACCAAGATTTCCTACTTTCTTTATATACTTTCTTATTACTATGTCTATCAGTATAAATAAAATTATATCTTGGTTTCCAATTAGGTTTTTCAATTACCTTATAATGAAAATTCTTCCCTAATCCATTTCTCTGATATGTATCATGTTCAGATCTATAATTCTTTATTTGATTATATTCTTCACCATATTGTTCTTTTAACCTATTTTGAATAAAATCAATAGGGCAATTTCTTATAAGCCAAATATCGAAATATGTTGATGTATTCCAAAGAGGAATTTCAAAATGTTTTTCAGCGTCTTCCTTTGATTCATTATATGTTTTTATATGTCGTTGAATAATTTCATTTTTCCAACTATTGAATTCTTCTTCTGTTATATCAGGATACATAAGGAAATCAATAGCATTATACACTAATCCATTTTTTAATTCTACTTTTTTATCTTTACACCAATCTCTAACTTGTATAAACTGCTGATAATCAGATATATATGTTTTATCTATGTAAGCCATAACTTATTCCTCCTTATCTTCTTCTAGATCTTCAGATTTTATATCACCTTTTAAAAATGGTTCTTGAGGATCTACTAATGGAGCTTTCTTAATAGCATATGTTAGCCATACAAAACAAACCAATGTAAATGCTGTATATATAATACAGATCCAACTTATAAAATTCATAATCATATTTTGTTAATTATTAATATTTAGATAATAGATAAATTATTGTATTCAATGAATTAATATGATCATCTATTTGGGTTTTTATTTCATCAGTTCTATCTGAATAAATTTTTCTCAGCATCTCAATATTTTCAAGTCTAGTATACATATATTTATGTAGATTATCCTTTAATTTGGTATACTTATCATAATTTTGAATATCAGATAAAGGATCAAGTTGAATAAGTTTCCCATTTAAAACTGTAAAATATCCTTTTACTTGTCCTCTAATTCCGTCTTCTACGAAATAAGATTTATCACTATTATCAGGCTTTACTGAATAACCCGCGTATGTTCCAAGAAAAAATTTACCAGATAACCTATTTAAAAAATAACATTCTTTATATGCTTCAATAAATTGGTCTGAATAATTATTTTCTTTTTGATGTTCTTTCAACCAATCATATACTTCAAAATTTATCCGCTCCATTTTATTCTATTATATTATTATTTTCTAATCTCTTTACTTTATTTTCAAGTAATTCCACTCTACTTATTAATGATGTAATTCTTTCATTAACTTTTTTTAATCTGGATGAATCACTTTTATCTTTACCCCAGAATGTTTGCTCTACTTCTGATGTATGCTTAGAATCATATATCGCATAAACAGTTATGCAAATAACAATTACAATAATAACAAATCCTGCCATGTTTACATTATTTCCATTTTATATAACCGTATAAACAATTTAACGTCCAAAATATGAATTGTATAACCATTATCCAATTCCCTACAATTCCCCACATGAATATAGATACAATATCAATTATAATCCAAAATATCCATTGTTCCCTATATCTCATCATCAATAATGTTTGTGCTATAAATGCCGGTATTGTAGAAAAAGCATCCATATATGGTTGTGTATTATCTGTATAATTACTCATATAATACCCAAATAAAATACACAATAAAATCATTATACTACTTATTATACTTAACTGTATATTAGAAAGTCTTTTAGATTCTACTATTTGTTCATCCTTATTATAATTCTTTAACCATGTAACAATACCTATAATCATGGTAATTATATAGAATATATTTTCTACTAATTCACCATAAAATTTCTGCTGCCATGCTAAATACATATAAGTAAATAATTGTATAAATCCAAAGAAATAAAATGAAATTTTTCTCTGTGAACATAATACAACAGATATAATACCTGTTACTCCAGATATTAATGAAATCATTGTATCGTTTGTAATATAATATACAATAAATTGTAATATTATACCTACAAGAAGAAACATATGTTCAAATATGTTTCTTCCTTTTATAAACTCTGTATATAAAATATTATTAATACTTTTCATAGAGTGTATTTATATAATTCTTTACATAATCAAAATGTTCAAGATATGTACCATCTAGTTCTATAACCTTATGAAGTAAATCAAAGTCCTCCAATAGTTTAACAAGAATATGATAATTTTTCATACGTTCTTCAATAGAACTTTGCTCCATATAACGTGTTCCATCATCGACAAATGTATTATGTGGTTTGATAAGATAAATTACATCCCAATCTACATTAGTCTGCAATGATTTTGCAAGTGGTAACAATATATCATTATATTCTTTTTCAGTAATCTGCATGTTCTTATCCATTGTATATGCTTTCGCATACATAAGAGTAACGAGATTATCAGTATCAGAAATAATAACACCTTTATTCTTATCACTGTTAAGCGCATCAAAATAATATTGTCTTTGTCCTATAAGGAATTCAACAAAATCGTTTACTGTAATATCTGGATCTAACATACAATGTTTCGCCATATAATCCCTACCAAATTCAGTAGTATATGGAACCTGAAAATAATTACCAATATCTTTTACAAGAGTTGATTTGCCTTCTGATGCTGTTCCTAATACAAGAATCTTCTTTGTTAGTTTTGGTTTGAATGTAGATACAATCTTATTCCAGTAAAGTTGTGGTCTTTGACGTATAAGAGTTGCAGAAATATCATTACTTCTGTTAGAAGGTGAATTGCTGTCATATCCTACCAATACAACATTATAATTTAATTTCTCTAATGATTTAACATAAAACTTCTCGCCAACATAAAAAGTAAGTTTCAACTCAAATGCGTTAATAGTATCGTCTACTGTAAAAGGCCAATTATCTTTATGGTCTAAAACTTTGTTAACAATAAGTTTCTTCACATAATCAGTCCATACTTTCCAATTATGTTCAGACATACTTTCATCAATACCTAATTCTGTATCATTAACAGTAACAACTTTTATAATCTCATCGCCTTTAAAATATTCTCTAATAAGTCGTTCTCGTTGCTTTATATTCAAACCTATTTCATTTGCACGTGGTTCATCTGTATATCCACATACAACAACATAAACAATATCTGATTCTTTCTTTGCTCGCATAATAACATCAAGATGACCTTGATGCATTGGACAATATCCGCCAAAACAAATTCCTATATTCTTACTCATTTTTATTAAATTTAAATATATTAATCTATTTCTATTTCAATAAAAGATTTCATCTCAAAAGAATAAGAACCTTCATTGTGAGTAGCATCCCACCAACAATCTTCATTATTATCTCCTATCCATATTTTTTCTGAATAATTAGGAATAAGAAGAAATGTACGTTCCCATCCCCAATTCTCATCATATTCTACAAATATCTTTGTATTAGTAGGAATATGAATGAATGTGTCATGCATAAATATATGTGAATTTACATCATAAATGATGTCATACATATTAAAATGAATTTTAATACCTTGTTTAATAGGTTTCTTATTCTTTATTCTATCTATTAATTCATCTATAGTTATCATCTCATCAGGAAAGTTTCCAGATTCAATTTCAAAAGGATCAATCTCTACTACATTAACTAATTCATGATTTATATAATACATAATTAATAATTCAACTTTATTTTACTTATAATTTATATTTCAAAGATACACATTTTATTTTAAATAAAAAAGTCTATAATGAAAACCATTATAGACTTTTAGAAAATAAACAAAACAAATTAAAAATAACTTAATTCTGTCTTATCATCTTGGTTTGATTTTATATGTCATTAGTTTGATGTAGTAACATATATTAAGTTATTTTCAAACAATTAAAAATTCAATAAAAATACATATAATGATGTTACCATACGTTCATCCTTTTACAGCTCCTACGTTAAGATAATTCTGTTATGTTTTATCTGTTATTATGATCACTTATAACATTAGACATAATTTGCTCACCTTCTCTTACTCGCTCTTCGTGAGAATATATGTATTTAAATTTGTTTATAAGAGGGAGTCGAACCCTTAATAACCTCATACCGTTAATCCCTTCTCGATTTATCATCGAGCGTGCATTCCCGCTACACTATTATAATTTTTACATTTAATATCAATCCAAAAATTATCTACAAATAATTTTCTTCAATCTTTTAAACGTCAACTACTAATATAATTGCAGTTATACTTTCGCCTTAGTAACTATACATTAATTAGTTACTTCAATCTCTTGATTATCATTTTAAGAATTATCATAATTTCTTATACTATAATAATATCTATGTTAGATAATTGCATCCTTTTCATTATTATAAGGAGTGGTTATGGAGGGACTCGAACTCGTCACCGCAATACCTTTCTTCCATTGATATTAAAATATCAATTAGATACCTCATTAACCATTATGTAACATAACCAAAATAGATACGATTTTTAACAGTTTCCATTTTTATTTCGAAATTATTATATGGACTTGTACTGACGACGTATCTTCTTTTTCATTGTTTCTCAACAATATAGTCAGATTAAAAATGCACAACTAAAAATCCAAACACACCGGCTCCGTTGGAATACTCCTCATGCTCATATGAGACATTTCGTTAATTCTCATATGAATGTTAAATAATGATACATAACCGATGAAGGTTTTTCAACTATTACCGAGACTATTCGTTATCACGACTTACGAACCATGAGGTTACCGAACTCATGTTACCTATGGCTTATAGGTTGTATCACCATTTTTATTTCTTACAATACAAAGATACACATTCTTTTTTAATTAAAAAAATAATTATGAATCTTTTTTTAATTTTTTATTTAGACAGTATATAGGGAATCGAACCCAGAATGTTATATTGGTCCGCCATATTATTATGGTTACATTCTAATTGCAATTATTCACCATAATCTCAAATGTTATATATGCGTATTAACCTTTTGCAATATTAGTCTTTACTATATAACATATAACTCTTATATTGTTTCGTGAGTAACGATTAACACTTTCAGTACCATTACTGAAATACATATAGTCTTACTAGATATGCACTATTTTATTATCATGTACTTAGATAACAAAATTATATACTGTATATTTTTTATATTAAATATTACGTATAAAGTCTAATAATAAAGGATCTTGTACTGTAAATTTAATATTTCTTATTTCATATTTCGTTAATGTCATTCTATATTTCTTATTATGTTGAATCTTATAATATTCTTTCATATCTATATTAACAGGGCAATGTTTACTGTTAACACGAAATACTTGCCAATAACAATTATTATAATGTTTCTTATTCAAATTGTCTGCAATATCACGCAAATAAAACCAAATCCATTGGTTTGGAGAATTTGGATTCATATAAGCATCAGGAATATAATCATGTGCAAAAGAAGCTTTTCTACCACCATTTTCTTTTAGATATTTCTTTGCTTTTTTCTTTCTCTCAGGAAAATCTCGATTCTTCCACGGAAAATCTCCTTTACTTACAGAATACAACTGTACTCTCTCATCATCACATCCCATAGAGAATGAATTCTCTACATAACCACAATATGATTCATCAAGTGCATTATATCCTAAAATAATATAAAATTTATTATTTTTCATAATTATATTTCTTTATTAAATTAGATATTACTTTTTTAGTCACAAAACATCCTATACTATATCCTATCATCAATGATATAAAATATAGTAATATATAAGGTCCTATAATATTCAATGTATTATCACTTAATATATAAATATCAATTCCAAAACATGCGAAAATTATACATAAGCCTAAATACAATAAAGGAATTCCAAGAAAACCTATTGGTGAAGCAAATAATACACATGGAATTATAAAACGATTTCCACATTTAAATAATGGTGATAAATCATCTATAGGTCCTAACTTATATGTATATTCTTCACTATCTCCTTTTTCACCAAGAACTCCGCTAAAGAATCCTATAAAAATTCCATAGAATAAGACTATTATTGATATTATTTCTGTTAAAATCATATATTAATCTCCTTCATGAATAATATAAGTTTCACCTTCATATTTAATGACTTCATTCTCATCAAAATCATCAAAATCAATCTGTTCTGGATCAATAACATGCTGAATGTAAATACCACTCCAACCATTAGGTCCAACACAACCATAAGTACCATTAAGAATATTAAAAGACTCAATAATCTTTTTTAATTCTTTCTTCTGATTTTCAGATAAAATATTATTCTTATTGTACTTACCACAAATGTCGATAGCAAAAGATTTTGTTTCATCTGGAAGATCAGACTTCATAATAGCATTATGAACTTTTTCAAAAGTTTCTGGTTTAAATCCACCATATTCAACACCGGTTGCACTCTTTGCATATTCCTGTTTAATGACCTTCAATAAATCATCATAATAAGAATCTCTTGCACATATTGAAGTAAACCCAATATCGTTATTGATAAAGAACAAATTATCAATATCTCTATCATCCCACTTACCAGTCGAACGAAGAATGTTACGAACAAGTTCCAACTCATATGAATCTACTAGTTCTGTACCATCATCCAAATCGTCTCTCTTATCATTCTTATTGAATACATTAAACTTTTCTTTAAGTTCTTTCAAGAAATATTCCTCTGTTTCATACAACTCTTCCACATCAGGAAGTGTACACTCATAATAAGTGGAATTTTCATCAATATATGAAAGTTTTACAGAAATAACATCATTCCAATTAATATCAATACAAGGATAATGACAATCATCTGTAAATGCTCCGAGATATGTCTGCAATGGTCCATGTTTGAAGTCTTCTCCAAACTTACAATCCTTCCATGTATGCTTCCAATTTCTATTACCCATATATGATAAGAACAACAATACAAAATCATTCATCATATCAGCATCTACTGTTACCATTTTTGTTTCATAAGGTAACATATTATTATACTTGCCTTTAACAGTAATGATATATTTATTAAGCTTCGTTGCAGACTTACACATTTTCAAAATAAGTTTCTCTTCCATATTATTTAATGTTTTAATTATTATATTACAAAGATACACATATTTCTTTATATAAAAAAATGAACATTAAGTTTTATATCACCTAATGTTCATTTTAAATATTTTTAACTTTTATGTCTTGATGAAAAATCTAGTAATAACTATCCCTTTGAATTCCTCTTAAATTCAAGTTCTTTATTCGGTGTAATAGTTTTTGTTTCTATTTTTGTATTTGACTTTACCTAATAAGGTACAATTTCAGGTTCTTCATCTATTGTTAATGGTTTAATAGATGAATATGTAATAGGTTTTTGTTCATCTTTCAATTCAATTATATCAATATCTTCTTTTATAATAGATTTTAATTTTTGTTTATTATTATATTCATCTATTTTTAAATCTGTATCTACATTATTCTTTTCTTTCTATACATATGCAGAAATCTTATATTGTTCAATTCTCATATGTTCATCATAAGGTCCTGCTATCATAATAAGTTTAAAAAATGTAGGAGTTATCTCTATTATTATAAACAACATTGTTATCATTAATGAAACAATTTCTAAAGATGAATTCTATTTTCTTAAATTTGAAAACGCTTCATAACGTGCGCTAAATCCATCTTCTTTTAAATTATCAACTTTATCTTCAAACTTATTGATATGTTGATTAACGTCATCTATTCTTTTCTATATAGTTGTTAATCTTTCTTTATGAAGTTTATCCCATTCAGATAATGACTATTTACATTGGTTAACATAAATCTCTTTGTCTCTATATATAGATCCATGCCCAACCATACCAGATAATGCATTTCCCTCTGCTTCTTCCTTTAAATCTTTCTATGCTTTTTGTAAATCGTCTACCAGTTGTTTTCTTTCTTTTGATAACTAACTCTATTCAGTTTGTAATAATGAAATTGTTTTATAATCAGATGATTCATTCTTTGCTGAATTTATTCTCTCTATATTATCTTTCAATAACTATGATTCAATTCTATCATTAAATATCTTCATCTCGAGAGGTGTCGATATAACTATACCTAAAAATATTGCCATTATAATTCTAGGAAGTGCTGCTTTTAATTTTCTCCAACTTATTGAATCTTTACCATCTGTATACATGGAATTAACAATAAATCTATCAAGGTTAAATATAAGCAATCCCCAAAATATAGCGAATATAAAAGCAACAATAACATTACTGAATACAAAAAACATCGCATATCCACCAGAAATCATAGCCATTAATGCTGTGAATAAAATAGTTCCGCCACTACCAGCATATTTAGCATATTCACTCGGGTATAATCTTAATACATCTTTATTAACTCCTGCACATGTCCATAAAAACTCATTTATATTCTATTCATTTAATTTACTCATTTATCAAATTAGTTTTCAATTTTTCATTTCATTATTTATAATAAACTTTTTCTTACATTAAAAATATGAATTATTCAGATAAATAAAATGATAGTTAAAGAAAGTTAAAAATAAATTTTAAAATTAAATAAATTACGTTATGAAAAAATTATTTATTTTATTCCTTATAGGAATATTCAGCATCACTGTATGCTTTGGTAAAATTAACATTAATGAAAATTCATTAGTTAATCCAACATTATTAACAGATTCTATTAATGTCGTTTATGTAAATGTCCCTGCAAAAGTTAGAATTTACAATGATATTATTGATTGTGTTTCTGTCAGAACTAAATCAAAATTTACTAACATTACATATAATGTGAATGATGGTAAACTTACAATCAATTCTAATAAGGATTTTAATGAATTAAAAGATGAAGATATTACTATTTTTATTTCATCTTCTAATGCAAAGAAATTAAAAGTTAGAACTAATAAAGATTATTATATTACATATGAATAAAAAAATAAAGGAGAATTAACTACCGTGTTAATTCTCCTTATTAAATTAATTAAAAAAATATGTATAAAAGACACCTTATTTATTAAAAATGAAACTTTGCAGAAGCGAACATATTAAATGGTGTATCAACCAAATAATATGCAGTATTGGTTGGAATATCTACAGAGCCATTAGAGAAGTTAAGCCTATTTGTAATGTTATTCAATACAAGGTTCAACTCTACAATCTTTGATACTCGTGCATTTACATAAGCATTTAACGTAAGATTCTCCTTAAGTTTATTCTTATTATAAATATCCATATACATTGATGAACGGAAATTTGTATTCAAACCAAACTTAATTTTATTAACCATATAATTAGCTTCAGCAAACAATGTAGATGAAGGTGAGAATGTATGATTCATTTCCTTACCTTCAATATTCTTTAATTTATTCTCTGACCATGCCGCATTTGCAATGAAATGCAATGTATTAATAGGATTATAATCAAGGGCAAGTTCCAATCCAAGACGGTATGCATCATGTTGCTTATGCAATGGAAGACCATTCATCTTTGAAAGTTCACCGGTTGCAACAAGTTCATTACTGAAATTCATATAAAAACCATTAATATTGAAATTAACCTTATTGTTACGGATCTCATAACCTGCTTCAATATCATGAACTCTCTCATTCTTTGTATTCATCTCCGATTCATTTGAACGATACTCTGCACAGAATAAATCAGTTCGAGATGGTTCACGGTTTGTTACAGCATAACGTGCATATACCTTTAAATACTTATCAATATCATAATTAAGTCCAATACTGTAATTTACAAAATTCCAATCATGATTAAACTTTGTATCATATTCATCCATTGGTGTATTTACACGATAATGCAATGACGTATAACGATATTGAACAGCAGCATCAATAGTGAACTTATTTACTGGTGCATACTTTACATTTGCAAATACATTCACATCTGGTTTTGTTCCTGCATTATCATAATATGGTGTAAGTCCAGGATTTTTCCATGCAGTGATAATACTATCAGAATTTGCAATATCATATCCCTGATGTCTACGATGATATACATAAGCATTTACACCAGATGTAAGAGAAAGATTATCAATAGGATAATACTTTACAATAGTGTTAAATCCTGTTAAATTATAATTAAGATGATAGTTATTCAATACACTTCCTGTTGGTCGTGTCTCATCATCCCAACCAATACGGTAATTACCTGTCTGATGTTGCCAATACACAGATGATGTTAGAAATACTTTGTCTGAAAGAACTCCCTTATATTGAAACCTATTATAAGTTGTTAAGAAATCATCTGTTTCCTGTTGACGATTACCTGAAATCATCTGCTTAAATGGTGTCGGATGCTTCGGAATTAAATCTTCAGTAATTCCCTGAAATCCCTGTCCATTCCTATGATAACCAGTCATTGTCAAGAAATCCAATGAATGTCGTTCATTAAAGAAATATCCTGTCTTAATAGTAATTGCCTTCGAATTATTGTAAGTATTCTCCTTATAACCATCAGTTTGCTGTGCAGTGCCACGAACATGTAATCCCCAATGTCCTTTCTGTCCCATATTATAAACACCTGTAATTCGAGATGAATTAAATGAACCATATCCAAGGTCAAAATAAGAATCGGTATCTTTCTTCAAATCTACAGATTCAAGAGAAACATTTCCTGCATAAGCAGCTGTTCCATTATTAGTTACAGATGCACCTTTCTCTACCTTAATAGTATGCATAGAAGACATAAGATCTGGAGAATTACTAAAATAACATCCAAAATCTTCTGCTTCGTTCCAAGGCATTCCATCCAATGTAACATTCATACGTTCCTGACCCATGCCACGCATACGGAAATAACAGTATCCCATTTGTGTTCCATTATCATTATACGCATAAATATTAGGAAGTCTTTGCAATACATAATCTGTTCCCTGACCATGATTCAAAGACTTAAGTGTAGATGTATTAATCATACTACCTGTCTGCACATTATTACGGAAAAGAGAAGTAACAGTTACCTCTTTCAACTTCACTGTATCAGAAACATTTTCTGCATACATGTTAGCAATACTCATTACCATAATGAGCATAGAAAAAATAATCTTATTCATTTAGATATTTTATTTAAAAATTAAACTTATTTTATATTATCAAGAAAATAAATAAATTACTACTAATATCATAATTATACCTAACATAAATGATATAGTTGTATATAAAGTTTCTTTTCTATTCATTATTCCACTTCTTTCCATATAATTCTATGTTTCTTCATATTGGAATCATATACTTCATATGAATTCCATCCGCTCGTGCTAATTTGCTGAACAAAATCTTCATCAATATATTTGTCTCTCAATATAATTTTAAATTGTGCTTCAGTTTTATTATCAGTACCAACAAACTTCTTTTCTCGCATAATACTAATAGGCATAACAATACAAGCATAAGTAACAATCATAAGTATTGTTATAAGAATGAACATACCTCCATTCTTTAACACTTGTTTATCTTCTTCCTTAATTCTACAATTCTTTGCATTATGTATAATCATAATTCTTCTGTTTTATATGTTTCCTTATTTGTTATAAAATCATATGAATGTCCAAATCTTTGATGACAATCCAATCCTATGGAAATTTCAAAATCATATTTACCGATATAGATAATGTTTCCAGATTTAACATGTTTTAGTTTAAATACACATTTATTATCGTCTAATATATAATATAAAATATTTGTCTTATCTATTTTATTTCTTATTTTATCTATTATTTTATTATAAAAAATATTTAACTTCTCATATCGCATATGTTCATTGGGTGAATTATCTAATGATGAAACTTCATAGATACGTTCATCCTGTTTAATAACAGACGTATATCCATAAAAGTTTAATATTTCATAATTATCAATATTTAATATCATAACTTAATTGTTTAATTTAATTCAATACAAAGATACAACATTTATTTGAAATAAGAAAACACATTAATGAAAATATATCAAAAATAAATAATAAAAGTATTTTTTAACGTTTTATGAACAAGAATATCAAACTTTTATTGGAAAGTTTATTTGATGATGAATTTGATGATTTATATAATGATGATGCATCAAATAAAACATCTGAATTAATTTCAAATGCTACAAAGATAACATCGTTAGGATAGTGTGATAATCAAGAAGAGGTAAATGAATATTTTATTAATAAATACGATTTAAATAATTAGGTAATCAATACAGTAGTAGCTGTTATGAATGAAATAGATAGATGTACGGATAATGGTTTCTTTTGGGCATCAAAGATGGATAAAGATAAATTATCTGATAAAAATAAAATGGTTATAATTAACCGTAATTCAGTTATTGATCCAGAAACAGGAAAATTTCAGGAAGTATATTATTTTATATGTTATATAGGTTCGGAATAGAGTAAAAAAATTGAATTTACAATTAAATAGGAACCTTATACTATTACATATAGAAATAAAGAAAAAGTATTAAAATCATGGGCTGTTGTATTTAATAATTTTGGAACAGATTATAAAGTTATATGGAAATTAATTAAATATCCATCAACGCCTTTACGCCGACCAGGTGATAAAGATAAAAATGCGCCTATTAATAAAGTTATTGATAAGATTAATCAAGAATAGTTTTCAAATGTAAATAAGAAAATTAATGAAATTAGTATTGCATTAAAAGGACAAGTTGAAACTATATTTAGCACAAAGAGACTTGCTGATGAATTAACATGTACAGGTAAAGTATATAAAGTTACATAGAAAGACATTGATCGTATGGATAAATGCTTAATGACCGGTAAGTATAGTGGTTTTGATAAGATAACAAATCCTGATAAAATGGTTGCGAGACTTGCTGCTTTATTTATATGTGCGAAGAATAGAGATTATAAAGATATGCAACTTTCATTTAATGACGATATTCTAATATCTGTTATAACTGGAAAGAATCCTTATAGAATATCTAGAAATATATATTATAATAGATAGGATTATATATAGGTATTGAAAAAATTACAATTATTCCCTGATATTCATCTTAAAGATGTAATTGCTACATATAATGCATATAAGGATTAGTTTTAAAAATAATATTATTTAATCATGATTATAAAAAATAGTAATTAGGCAATAGATGTTTAGAAAAATAGTCACGTATCATGGGAAGGTTAGAAAAGCAGTAAAAGATTCTATGTAAAGAAAACAGAAACTTTAATTAAAACAGAATACGGTTCTGACCCAAATACTGTACCTAATATATCATGGGAAGGTGGTACAACACAAACATTTAATTTATATCGTAAAGAGACATATTTAATACGCGAAGGCTTTTCTACAAGAACAGAAGAAAGAGTATATAACTATCCTAATGCCTCTTTTAAAAGTGGTGAGACATCAGGTTGTAAAATAAATAATACACCAACTTAGTATGGTCAAAATACATATAATAATCCTTTTAGTGTTACATTTGAACAAAGAGATAATGCTTCATCAGATAGAACTATTATAATATATGCAGTTGGGTTACGTGGCGATATACATGAACAAGCAAATATAACAATTACTCAAACAAAACGTGATAAGTATGTAACTAAATTAGATAATGCCGTTATCACAGTTGATAATATTCCTGCATCTGGTGGAACTGTAAGTTCTGGTAAATTAACATACAGAAAAACATTCAATTCCGGTGAAACAGAAGATGCTTCTGAAACTGTTACGTTTACAACCGTTTCGGCAACAACAAAAGGTACAACAGAATCAGGTGTAACAAATGTTAAAACAATTGCCGCAGGCGGAACTATCCAAAAATCAACAACAATAGATAGTGTTACACTAACACACCCTGAATTTACTGTTAAACAAGACGCTAATGTAAAATCAGTTAAAACAGGGGAAACTAAAACAACAGAAAGCGTTATTCTTTCTGTAAGTCCAACTGTAGTATATAGCTCCGGTGGAACTGTAACATTTAGTTTAAGTAGAAAATATACATTACATAAAACTGTATATCAATATTCTTCTGGTTCAACATCCGGTGGTGGAACTGATGCAAATCAAGGTCCAGAAACATTAAGTGCTAATAGTAATTATACGGTATCTGGTATATCTGGAACAACTAATATAAGAGGAGGATCATATACAATACCTGCAACATCATCTGCAAGAACTATAAAATTTCAAACAACATATGATAATATAAAATCTAATGAAGCTACAGTAACTCAGAAATTAGATGGTCCTGATACATCTAAAGCTTTCTATTATACTGATTTGAATATTACAACATTTAGTTATGCAAAAGGTTCATCTGGTTATCATTTTCCAGCATCAGGAGGGACTATAACAGCAACTGATTGTACATTGAAGGGTACATATATATGGCATTATACTTCTATGGAAGGTAAGACTTCATAGGAAACTGTAAATTGGTCATTAAGTGACTTAACTAATTCAATGTATACATTTACACCAACATCTAAAACAGCTGAATCTTTAGGTACAACTACAGCATCAGCTAATAATAGTTACGCTACAATTTCTGTAACAGTTAAAAGCCTTAAACATACATATGATGGGAAACAATATGATGTTAAAAATAATTCAGGTACAATATTAACAGCTACATCTACTGCAACACTTACACGATAGGGTAATTCTGGAACACAGGCATCTATAGAATCATCATCTAAACTAAAGGTATCTGTAGACCCTACTACTTATGATTATAAAGGTGGTTCGGCAACATTAAAAGCAGTACTGACGAAAACATATAATGTATCATGGACATCTGGAGCTACAAGTACAAAAGATACGGATACAACTGTTACTAACGTCACTACTTTTACCGGCTCATATAAAATTGGTTCGAGTACTACTGATAATAGTATTACTGTATCAGATTCAAGTGTCACTATCCCAAATTTAGGTACAAGTAAAGACAGTAGAAAATATACATTTACTGGTAGTTATAATGGCCTTACTGGAACGGCGACATTATCACAAACAGGTAATACAACAACATATACAGTAACATTTAGCATCAATAATTCATATGCAAAATGGTATAGAAATGGTTCCGCAATAACAGATACAACTGTAACAAAAAAATTTAGTGAAGGTACTAAATATACAGATTTAACTCCGGATGAAACACCAACATGGATAGATGGAAGTAATTATAAATATACATTTGCTAATAATTATTCCACTAAAACAGACGGTAACGCTGTATCTAGTTCATCTACATTACAAAGTGACATTACATTATATGCTCGATGGACGCAACCTGACGCATATATTAAAGTATATTGGGACCCAAAAGGAGGTACATTTACAAAAACTGATAAAACTAGTACAACAACATCTACTATATATGATTATCATGGAAAAACATTTAAATGTCAACCTTCTGATTTAGGATATAATAACTATCCAACAAAAACAAATTATACATTTAAAACATGGTGTACTAATGCAGGTTTATTATGTTATTCAAACACATTTCCACTTAGTGTAAATAATAAACAAGGAATAGTCTGGGATTTTTATGCAACTTGGGCTGTAACAAATATAACAATTACATGGAATGGTAATGGTGGTACATGGGATGACGGAAAATTATCTCAAACATCTAAAGGAACATATGGGAAAACAATAAATGCATATGGTTCAAATCCTACAAAAACTAATACAACTTCTGAAACATATACGTTTAAAGGCTGGGGTGAAACATCAAGTTCTATAAATACTATAACATTCCCTTATAGTTTGACAAATCCATCAGGTTCAATAACATTATATGCTATATATTCAAATTCAACAAGAAGTTATACAATAGAATGGAAGAGTTACCCTATATATAATTTCTATTCTAAAGATGACCAAACATATGAATCATCAACAACGACAACAGAAAACTATGGTACAAAATACAAAGATATATCTATTCCTACAGGTGTTAAGGTTACTTTATATAATTCAGACAAAACAGAGCAATATAAGTCAAATGGAAGTTGGTATACTACTGAAACTGGTAATATAGTTATTAAAGATAATGACACTACAGTAACAGGTGATACTACATTCTATTTACATTTCAGTACAAATTATAAAGTTATATTAGATTGTAATGGCGGACAAGTATCTAGTTCAGATAAATCAACAAAATGGGAAATTTACGTAACATCATTTAAATATGATGATTATAAACCTGTTAAAACTGATTATACATTTGCAGGATGGAATATAAGAGATACTGACACATCTGGAACATTAACAGGTTCATAGAAAGTTTCAGAAGCAAAAACATATTATGCAACATGGTCTAAAGATTCTGTTACAATTACATGGAGAAATCACACAAATGGTGCTGTGGTAATATGGGCAGATGGTACAGCGGAAGATAAAAAAAGTTCTGTTAAAAAAGGTACAAAATATAATGAATTATCAGCGCCAGCATCATTTGCTGATATTATTGAAGATGCTACGTTCATACGATATACTGCAGCATGGTATACAAAACCATACGGTGGTACTTTAATTTCAAAAACAGAAACAGCAATAACAACTGCGACATCTGTATATACATAGTTTACATATGTATCAGCTAAAGTTAGCCTTTATCCAAATGGTGGTTCATTAGTAGTAAGTGATACAACATATACAACCAGTCCATATGTTATATATGTAAAATCAATCAATTTAGGCAGTTATACTCCAACGAGAAGTGGATATAACTTTAAAGGATGGGCAGAAACAAGTTCTGCAACATCAGGTTCAACTTCTACTGTTACAATTAAAACTGCTACACCTTATTATGCCGCATGGAAACAAGTATTTACAGTTACATGGAATCTTAATGGTGGTACATATAATAGTTCAACCACTAATCCTACTCAATCTGTTGAATCCGGTAGTACAGTATCATTCAGTACTTATACACCTACTAAATCTGGATATACATTCCAAGGTTGGGCAGAATCAAATTCTGCAACTTCCGGAAGCACATCAGGTAATTCAGCTGCAATTACATCGAATAAAACATTCTATGCTATATGGAAGTCTGCAGCACTTACACCAATACTTCTTATATTAGCAAGTTAATATAATAATACATAAATTAAAGAACTGTAAATTATCAAAAAGATTTACAGTTCTTTTTTATTTAATAAATATTATACATAATATAAGAATATTAATATATGAAAAAGAATATATATAAGTTATTAAAATTATATGAATCATCGTCCGATCTATTTGATGATGATATTTTAGGAGATGAAGAAAATACAGGCTTAATAGATTAGGAAATATCATCAAAAATAGCATCGAATGATTTAAAACCAGTTATCATAGATTTATTAGGTGTTGATAAGCCTCGTGCATGGAAATATGATAGAGATAAGGATGGAAATCAAATATTAACACATGAAAGTAAAATATCATATGGTATGGATGCATATGGAGAAAAAGTAATGAACCAACTTAAAGCAAAAGGATTTACTGAATATACAGCATCAAATTGTCCATATGCATTTACACATGGCATAGATTATATGAAAGCTCAGAAATTACTTCGTCCAAATTATAATTTTCCTTCACCAGGGCAACCAATGTTTAATGCATATAATGCTGATATTGAAAAGTATACAATTTGGGTATGTCATACATTTCCTAAAATGCCGTCAATTATTCAAGATATATTTAAAAAAGATATGTATTGTCATAAAATATTATTATCTGAAGATGAAGGCATAATTTTTATGGAACATCGATATACAAATGAAGGTAGATATTCATTTAAAGATATTGCAACCATTAAATTAACAGGTAAAGTTATATATGATGAGAAGGATTCTGATGATTAGAAAAATATCATTAAGAATACTAAAGATAGAGAAAAACGATTATCATTTTTAAAAAATAGGTATAAAAAAACAGTAGGTACAGGAATAACGCAATTTATTAAATATTTTGATTTAGATAAAAATAATGAGCCTTATGGAGTTATGTATTTTAACTGGAATAAATCTATTAATGCATCAAAGGTATCAAAGCAATATAAAATACCTGTATTCTTATTATGGTTATTATAGAAAGATATATATCCATTAAATGAATTAGAAAAAGAAGATGATTCTGCTGAATATGAATTAACATCAAAGGGTATAACATTTGATTTTTATGCTATGATAGATACAAGATTTGCAAATAATGAAAATACGGCAAAAGATCCTATAATATTAAGAAATGCAACTCCTAATTCATGTATAACTGTTAAACTATCAGATTATGCTTTAGAACAATATCATGATATTTTCGATTAATAACAATATATAAAAGGAAGATCATCATTGATCTTCCTTTTTAATTTCTAGAATATATACACATTTATTTTCAATTTTCATACTAATAATAGATGTGATAATTTTATCTTCATCTATTTTATTTCCTACACTCAAAAATGGTCCTCCATCTGGATCTATAAAATTAATATCTGTATAATCTGGTTTACAATTAATATCATTATTAAATCCGACTCTCATATAATGAAATATTTCATCTGGTCCATGTAACTGATATTCATGTTCAGATATTTGCTCAAGATAAACACCTTTATAATATCTATTATATAATTCTATTCTTTTCTTAGTTTCCATAAATCTTTTACTAATTTCTGTTATATAATTTATAAATGAAAATTATTAAAATGTTTTATAAAATATATTATATTGATTTACATATTGTAGAAGATATTAAAAAATTATTAGATAAACTTCATAAATTAGGTTATCCAGAAACATACTTATCCGACTTTAGTTTTTGTCCATATCTTATTATTCATAAAGACTTTGAACATAACAAATATCCTGTATATGAAAATATAAATAAAGGATATTTAGATAGTATGATGTCTAAAGTTATTCTTATTGAATGTAAATCATCATCAGAATTAATTGAATATGCTTATGAGTTAACAAAAGATAATAATTCTATAAACAATGGTCTTTTTTAATGAATTTTAAATATAGGTTCTCTATATAATGATATTTTATTACATGTATTCCAATCAAAATTAGTATTAAACATCAATGGTAATCTAAAAACATTTATATATTCATCATTCATAAATATATCACAGTCTGAAGTTATGATAATATCAAAATTATCTGGAATATTATCATTTAAATATTGAATTGCATCAACATCAAATACACATCCTTGAAATACTATATACTGTGATATATTATTCTTTATTTGATATTCATTCCGTATTTCTTCTAACCATTGTAAATTATCAACAAATGATTTATCTATCATATTATTATCTTTATGTTTATTGTTATTTAACATATTCATAAAGATAATATCATTAAATATTGTTCTATCATCATATATTGGTTCTAATTCTATCTTCTGTATATATGGAATGCATCTAAATAAATTAATGTCTAAAATACCTAATCTATAATTTGTTTGTCTATTATGAAATTTAAATCCATTTAATGATTTAATTTTTAATGTAACATTATAAGGATCATTTACATTATATGAAAAACTATTCCAATATCCATCATGGTATCTTCCTTTTGTCTCATTAAGATATGCTCTCCATACATCATAATTAGTTCCTCTCATATTAAGATATGAATTTTTCTTAAGTTCCGTAATATTATTACCTATTAAATTAGTTAATGATTCAACTCCTGTATCATTAAATACAGAAGATGAATCATCACCAATTAAAATATCATCATCAAAAAGATTATCTATCATTATTTAAAATCATTTTCAAGAGATTTTCTCAATTCACTTAAATCATTAAGATACATGTCCTTAATAGTTGTTTTCTTAATATACTTAAGTTCTTTTTCAATCTCCTTATTCTTCTTAATCAATTCTTTCTTCTCTTCATCAGTTAACTTAGAAATCTGAATTTGTAATACAGTTTCAGGTAAATTATATTTCTTCAAATCATCCTTTACATCTTTTCTCTTTCTATTAGAGATAACTAATTCACCACTGTTAACTAATTCTATAAATTTACAAATATTATTGTTTTCCTCATAACGTTTTTCCATGACAGAAACTAATCTATCTTTCCTATCATTATATTTGTTAAGACGAATATTAACAAAATATTTAATAAGTTCTTCCTTATTGATAAAATGCTTTACTTTCTTATGTTCATCAAGAACATAAAGTAAATCATCTGGTACATATGTATATAATCCAATTTTCTTAAAAAGTTTATCTTTACGTTCTGGTTTCATCTCACGTTCAAGTTGTTTCTTAGGAAATATCAACCAATAATTCAACTTATCATCCTGAGAATAATTCTTCCAATCCTTAAGATACCCTTTTTCTACCATATCATTAAGTTTCTTCTCAAACTTATCAAATCCCATATCATATGGAAGGTCTGTTACCTGAAATATATCATTCTTAATATCTACCTTATATACACCTGAATTCAACCATTTACCAGCATCTTTATCAAATGTAAATCTATCTTCTTCAATACCTCTAACATAAGGTCTAATAATAGTTTCTTTAATATCTCCAGTATTCAATACTTCTGTACATGCGTCGATAATATCAATAGGGTTATAAGAAAATGAACTGAATTTATAACCTGGTGCCATACCTTCTGCACGTGCAGTAATAACAGTAGGAATAATAGGCCAATAATTTACTGGTTCAAGATAAGCACCTTCATCAAAAACATATTCAAGAAGATCTTCATCTACTTTATAAAGTTTTGCGTATGGAGATAACTTACAATAAAGATAACGTGGAGCTGAAACAGCTTTTTCATCACGTAACGAACCATGTTGACCAGTTATGGTAATAGGATGCAGGTTATCACGGAACTCTGCAGACATTGTAAACATTGTATTTACCAAACTCGCGTCACCATGTTGATATAATGTTAAATTATAAACATCGCCAACCAAATTCAAATTCTTGATCTCAGACCCATTTTTCATACCTCCATGGAAAGCAGCATGCATAATCTTTCTAGCTCCTACTTTAAATCCATCAAGAAGACTCGGTAATGCTCTTGTAGCAATTACATATTTTGTATAATCCTTATAATCTGTATTTAAAAAATCTGTTATAGTTCTTACTACTTTCTTATTACTATCTTCAATAATATGTGCGTCTAAACCTTTAACTTTCTTTGTTGTTACTTTCATTTATTAAAATTATAGTTTCTTATATTTATAATGTATTTTCTAAATATTGTTTTAATTCATCTAAAGAATAAAAAGTTTTATAATTTAAATTATTATCATATGCGGTTTTTATTTTTAATGGATCTCTTACAGTCCAAACATCTATTGCTGTATTATAAAATTTTGTATTTTTATTTTTCCATTTATTAAGTTTTTCTATATCATTTAAATCATTTTCATTAAATACATGACCACCATGTGTCCAATGATAATTACATTCTATATATAAATTTAATGATTTGACATAAAAGTCACAATAAAATGGATATAATTCGGTTTTATATTGAGTTAATACATTATTAATGCCAAATTTATTTTCTAATAAAGTTTTAGATTCATTTTCAGGTTTTGATGTATTAAATGTACCTCTTAAACGTTTTGTTATATTAGTTTTCTTTTGAATAATATCTCGTTTATTTTCAACTTTATTTTGAATTTCTTCAGACATAAATGGTTTTTCCACTCCATATTTTTCAATATTTGTTTTTCTTACTTTTTCTGGATTAAATACACCACCATATTTTTTTATTTGTGTATCTATTGTTTTTTGATTTATTTGCTTATTTTGTGCTGACCATTCAACACCATAACGAATCAAATTTGTTTTCTTTATTTTATCTTTTACAAAATCTAACTACATTATATTATCAACACCATATTTTTCTAATAATGTTTGTTTACATTTATTTCTATTATTATAATGTGAATCACCATATCTGACAAAAAGAGTCTATTTTGTCTTTTCTCTAATTTCATTCATTTTTAATTTTCGTTTATCCTATATTCTTTTTATAATATTAGGATCTTTCATATATGAATGATCTATTTTATTTTGAAATTCATCGGTTTTCATATATTCGTATTGACATTTACGTGAACATGTTTTCCCATATAACATATTTGAAAGACCATAATATTTTACATATTTTCCACAAATTGGGCATTTAGGTTTTTCTTCTATATTATATTTTATTCTATGAAGTATTTCTTTATAACTACAATTATTAGAATCGTTAAATCTATGTAACAAATATTTTTTTATATCATTATTATTTTCAATTATTTTATTGGATGATGATCTTATTCTATGTGGCATTGTAGTTGATGTGAAAAATAAAGAAATTATATATTCATCATTTATCTATTGTTTTTCTTCCATAATTTTAATTTAATAAAATGTTCCGTTTACATTAACTGACATATCATCGATGTTTATAGATACATATTCTTTCCAAGGACAAATCTTATTTGTTATTTCTTCAGGAATACCTGAATTTTTAAATATATGATATAAATCCATTTGAGGACCATAATCAGAATATAATTTCCTAATATTCATATGTGTTTTATTTCTTCTAATTTTATTAAATCTATTTTTGCCAGAAATATTATGACTATTTGGATTATTAAGAAATTTCTTTGTTTTACGAGGATACTTTCCTTTTTTAAATATATATGAAAGATAATCATTATTATAACCAAAATATCGTGGAAACATAAGGCATCTCATTGTTTCCTTATAGAACAATTTCTTTTGAGAAACACTTACTTTATACATATATTTCTGTTTAAGATATGATCCTAATGCTTGACACATCAATGTTTGATCATTATGATATGACGTCCTCATACTTTGATATTCTTCATTGAATACATCTTTATAAAGCATATCAGCAGCAATTTTACATGCATCATATAACGTATGAATTGGTTGATGTTGCTCTTTATAATACTTTATTACATCATTAAACCAATCTTTTACACAATATTTAGGTGCAATAACATGTTTATCTTTTAAATAATCTGAATACTTATCATACATGATTTTATTATAATCAGAAAAACCATAATACCATGCCATAAATTGATCGAATTTTAAATTACTATCAATATCTTTTTTACTTAAAATACCGGTATCTATATCATCTTCCCTAATTATAAAATCAATATGTGAAACATTTTTATTAATAAAATCAGTTAAAATATTATTTAATATATTAGCTGATTTAGAATTCATACATAACTCTATTAGTTCTATAACTTTATCTTTAGATAAATTATAACCATATAATGGTTCTGGAAAACTATTAATTATTTCTTCTTTTGACATAATAATCTTTATATATTAAAACTTTATATTTTTTAACATCCACCACTCCAATGATGATATGGAGAACCATATGTATTACCACATCCTCCTGATGAATAATCATCATAATATTCTCTTGCTGTTTTTGTAACAGTTTTCTTCTTTTCCTTTTGTTTAACTGCCGTTATTTTTGAAGGAAATAAAGGATCTATAAAAGAATCATCAACATTTTTAAGAATTAAATGTTCTCCTTTATTATCTTGTATTCTAACATAATCATCCATATCAATTACCGGTTGTTTTGGTAATATTTTATACATGAGGTCATTCATTATAGTTCGTTTTTCTTCCTCCTTCTTTTGTTTATAATCTTTAAGTTTTTCTGATAATTCAGAATCATCTATAGAATTAAGAGTATTATCTATATTCTTTATAGCTTCATCTATCTTATTAACAGAATCATAACTTGTAAGTAATTCATTTCTATTTGCATGGGATGCTATATAATCACCTACATATTTTGTTATTGTATCTATAATATTTTTATAATCCATTTTTATTTTTATTTAATTTTATGACCATCTCTGAACAATTTCACCATTTTCATATATTATACAAAAGAAATATTTCTTTGAAAATAATGGTCTTATTAGTATTTTCAATAAATCATTTATTGATGCATGTTGTTTATGTGTTTTATAAAAACAACATCTTTTTATTGTAAAATCTGAATTTGATTTATATCCTAAATATGGTGATAAATCAAAATGTTTATTACTACAACCATAAGCGAATGGTTTAGGTAATTTAAATCCAAATATATCCTCTAATGAAACATAAAGTTCATCATGTTCAAACATTTCTGCTAACTTAAAATGAGAATACCCTAATTTTTCAAAATGTTTAATATTATCAATAAAATCTTCTTTTGAATCTAAATATCCTTTAATAGCATTTAGTGTTAATGAAACTTTATTCTTATATGGAATTTCTTCAAATAATCTATCTCTATTATAAAGTGAAACACTATGTCTTATTTTGTCACCAACTTCTTGATCGTAATGTTGTGGTGATATGATTAAATGATCTATCACTTTTATAATTTCAAAGAATGTTTCCTTTTCTGTCCAGCATGGTATAGGCATTGATGTAATTACAGTAACCGGTAATTTAGCAAATCTTTTTATATTCTTTACCAACTTAAGTAAGTCTTCTATATAAAGCATAGGTTCGCCCCCAGACACTGCAATTTCATCAATTTTATCTTTTATATTTAAAACTGATAAAAATATCTTATCAATATCAGGTTTTGAATTTCCAACACCGTTATTAAATGCATCTATACAAAATGGACATTTATTTGAACAATTCTTTGTAAAATGTATTTGTGCTTCATTTAATATTTGGTCACAAATATTATTATTTAAATTAAATAATTTCTTCATAATTATTCAGACATTAAAGGTGAAAATAAAGTTAGGAATGTTATAGATTCTGGTGCATATGTTTCAATAATTGCTTCAGCAGAATCAGATATAGTCTTACCAGATGTAACTGTATCATCTATAACCAATATTTTCTTTCCATTTAAATACTTACCATATGTTATTTCATCTTTATACATATCATTTATACTCATGGATTGAATTATTGCATTTCTTACATCTTTATTTCGTATAAACTTATATGAAAAAACACCATCATTACCTCCGTTATCTTTTGATTTTTGTATGCGACAAATAGCCCTATATATTTCAGTATCTATTCGTTTTGCATCTTTTTCATTATAATGTTTTTCAATCCAATTATTATCCAATAATTCTTCATATACATAAATAGCATCATTCTTCATAAAGAAATCTTCATATGAAGTTTCATGTTTTATCAACCTTCTAACTTTATATAATACTTCAGTATTTAATTTATTAGATGATGGTGTTGTTATAATTACATCATATGTTTCTTTAAGTTCTTTTGTTACTGCAACGAATCTACGTAATAACGCGAATATATCATATGATGGATTCTTAAACTTCCATTTATGACCTTTTAATGCATAAATTAAAGGATTACCGTCTAAATTATTTTCTGTATCCTTTCGTTTGAATATAGATATTACCTTATAACCATTTATTTCATTATATATAGGTTTTGGATTCCAATGATCATTTGTATCTACATATTCTTGATGATTAGGATTAAATGAAACAATATGATTTTCATCATCTACATCTATTCCTTCAAACATATGATTATCCATATATTCATTTAATGAAAATAACATATTATTTGTTTCAATTTCATTAATATTATATTTTTTTAAAGTTTCACTCATAACAGAGGAAACAATATTTTTCAATTCATCTTTAGTCATAACTAACTATTATTTTTAATTTATATACAAAGATACATTTATTTTATTAATTAGGAAACATAAAGTCTTTACTATTAAAACAAATAAATATAAAAAGTTTTAATATTAAACACAATGTCATTATATAAAGAATTAATGAATGGTATATCATATAGTTTAAAGAAATCATTAAATGAAATGGCAAAACGTATTGACCATAGAACATTAGATAGGAAATTATGGTTAAGTGTTGCGTCAGTTTGTTCAAGAAATAAAGCTACTGAATGTGAGTTGGTAAAACCTATGAAGAAACTTACTAAGGATGATTTACTTAACAGATATGTTGCAGCTTTAATTATTATGAAAAAACCATGTCCAAAAAGTGAAAGAGATATAGATAAAATTAAAGTATTCAAATTATTTGGACACAGAATATTAGATTTGGGTGGAACTATAGAAGAAATTCAATAGCTATATAATATTAATATGGGTATTTCATCTGAACCTGTACAAAAACAACCGGTTTCTAGAAAAACACGTGTAACTGAACCTGTAATTTCAACTCCTAATGTTTCAAAACCACGTGCTAAACGTTCACCTATTAATAAAAAATATATTACAATACTAGATTCACTTATACAACATATACCTGTATCATTATATGATAGCAATGATTTAAAAACCAGTTTTGTTGGTAGTTATAACAAAGCATTTGATAAATGTGAAGTAGATATTGAAAAATATGTAAATAGTTTAGTTAGAAAATCTGGATAGAACTTTGATAAACTTATCAGTTTACTTCAAAATGATATTGTTAATTTTAATAAATTATTTAAAAGTACAAATGATGTATTATTTGAAATTTATGAAAATGTAGGCACTAGAAAAAGAGGTTGGGATACATTTTATCAATATTTAACTATTGATATAAAGGAAAATTCATATGATTGTTTTATTCATAATGAAGCTGCGTCATTCGCACCAGATGCAAGACGACGTGATTTCAATGAAAAATTTGATGGAAATAATTTATTTAAATATAATTTCACTGCATGTAGATATTTTGAAAATAAGCCTAATATAATAAAATTATTTTCAAAAGGAGTATTTTTATATATCGTTAAACCTTATATTAAATATAAACAAACGGGAGATGAATCAGGAAATGCAGAACATAGTGAAGAAACTTTAATTAAATATAATATGGATAGTAATCCTTCTAATTATTTTGAATGGGTAAAAGAAAATATTAAGCAAATATTAAAGAATAATCCTGATAAATTAATTAATGTTAATTATAATGATTGGAGTGGAGCTATTAAATCATTATATTATAATACCGATGTGCGTAAATTTATTATACAATGTTATTTACAGTCTGGAAGTTCAGATATGAATAAATCTGATGTATTAATTAATTTAACAAAACTTTCACCATCTGATACATATAGGAACAAATATATATCTGATAATGCATATGCTTATAGAGATTCAGATGATGCAGTTTATACATGTGTTGTTAAAGATTTAAATGCTTTTGGAGAAAAATTGTTTAATATTATCAAAGAAGATATTATAAAAGGTAAATTAATTTAATATATAAAAAGGAAGATACTTATTATTGTATCTTCCTTTTTTATTCTTTATAAAATAATCCTTGTCTATTAAATGTATCTATTTCATTTTCAATATCCATCTTTGCACCCAATTGCATTACCCATTCATTCAATGGTATATTATATTTCAATAATTGATTTATATTACTATAAAATCTCTCACCATTTATATTAATTTGTTTTTGTGTATAATTATCTATACCATTATCATTTGCTTCATTTGTATTAGAAATAAACATAGATGTTGAGAATGTATTATGTAAGTTATTATTAATTACAAAATCTGATGCATAACACCAACAACATATTATATTTTTTGCATGAACTAAATTTATATTAAATTCATGTAATAAATATTTTTCTTTATTAAAATTTGGAAATAATAAACCTTTTGCTGTACCATGTCCCAAAAATAATATAGTATCATCTTCTGATATAATTGCATTATTAACTATATCTTCATAACCATCTATATCTGGTGTTATTTCTATAAGATGTATATTATCTAATCCTTGCCATGCATTTCTAATAACTTGACAATCTGGATCTAACATATTTGAAAATATAATAGTCATAATTTATTCATTTTAATAATTAATCATATATTTCATGTTTATACGCAGATAATGTATTTTGCATAAGCATTGCAATCGTCATAGGTCCGACTCCTCCAGGTACAGGTGTAATATAACTACATAACGGTGCAACTTCATTATATTTTACATCTCCACATAATCTAAATCCTGACTTTTTTGTATTATCAGGAATTCGTGTTGTACCAACATCAATAACAACTGCATTTTCTTTTATCATATCTGCAGTTACAAATTCAGGTTTACCAAGAGCTACAATTAATATATCTGCATGTTTTGTTATTTCCTTTAAATTCTCAGTATGTGAATGGCATACTGTTACTGTTGAATCTCCATATTGTTTTTGAACCATCAATGTAGACATAGGTTTACCAACAATATTACTACGTCCAATAATAACACAATGTTTTCCTTTTGTTTCAATATTATATCTTTTCAATAATTCAAAAATACCTTTTGGCGTAGCTGATATATAACAAGGTAAACCTATATTTAATCGTCCTACATTAATTGGATGAAAACCATCTACATCCTTTTTATAATCAATTGTTTCAATTATTTTTTGTTCATTAATATGTTTAGGTAATGGAAGTTGAACTATAAAACCATCTACATTCGGATTATTATTTAATAATATAATTTTATTAATTAAATCTTCTTCTGATATATTATCTTCATATTGGTATACTGTACTTTTAAATCCACATGCTTCACAAGCTTTAACTTTATTTCGTACATATGTTTCAGATCCTCCATCATGACCTACTATTATTGCTACAAGATGTGGTTGTCGTCCTCCTTTATTTATAATATTATCAACTTCATTTTTTATTTCTTCTTTAATTTGAGTTGATATTAATTTCCCATCTATAATATTCATTTTTCTAAATTATTTTTATTTCGTTCTAATGGTGAAAATAAAGTTAAAAATGTTATAGATTCTGGATCATACATATCTTTTATTGCTGTCGCCGAATCAGATATGGTTTTACCCGATGTGACTGTATCATCTATAACCAGTATTTTCTTACCATTTAAATACTTACCATATGTTATTTCATCTTTATACAATTTATTAATGCCTAATGATTTTATAATACATTTTCGTAATTCTTGTTGGGGTATAAATTTATAAGAAAAAATACCATCATTACCTTTGTTTTCTTTAGGTTTCATCATATTAGAAATTGCTTCATATAATAAATCATGTATATGTTCCTGCTCATCTTCATTATAATGTGTTTCTAGATAATTAGTATCAAGAAAATTTTCATACACATCATTAGCACCATATTTATAAAAGAAATCCTCATATGATGTTTCATGATTTATAAGTCTCCTTATTCTATATAAAACTTCGGTATTTAATTTATTAGAAGATGGTGTGGTAATAATAACATCAAAATTTTCTTTAAGCTCTTTTGTTACTGAAACAAATCTACGTAATAATGCAAATATGTCATATGATGGATTTTTAAATTTCCATCCTCTTATATCTTTAAGTGCATATATAACAGGATTTCCATCATGTTTATCTTCAGTTTCTTTACGTTTAAATATTGAAATTACCTTATAACCTTCTACTTCATTATATATAGGTTTTGGATTCCATGGATCATTTGTATCTACATAATTCTGATGATTTGGATTAAATGATACAAGTCGTTTTCTTTGATCTATATCTATTCCTTCAAATATATTATCTATACAATTATTTATAGATATTAATATATTTGATTCATTAATATCACTAATATTATATTTCTTTAATATATCTTTAACGGATTCCGATATATTTTCTTTTAATAATTCTTTATTCATAATTTATTTTTTATTTAATTTTATATATTATCACAAAGATACACACATTATTATATAATAAAAAATTCCATATGTTTAAAATTTATTAACATATGGAATTATATAATTAAACTTCATTCTTAAGTAATGATTTTCTCTCTTTTGCAATACCCTTTCCAAACCATGTTTTAATAGTCATATCAGAAAGTTCATCTTTCTTAAAGAAATGAAGAACAGAATTTCTCATCATATCCTTATAATCTTCATTCGTACTTGAACCAAGACCTTTTAAATATGTTATCTTGTATCCTTTCAATGAATTTTCTTTCTTCCTAAATTCATCCATCGTATAAAATTTCTGAACATCGTTTCCTTTAACAGCTTTAATAATAGGTGTAATACATCTACAAATTAAACCTGCATCATAAAGTTCTGGCCATAAATTAAAGAATGTTAAAAGAAGACCTGCGATTTTACTACCATCAAAATCAGCATCTGTTGCTATAACCAATTTACTGAAATTCAATTTCTTCACATCTACAGGTTCACCCCATTGTAAACCGATGATATTAAATAAATCAGACAACTCTTTATTTGCCATAATCTTTGTTGGAGCAAGTCCCATTACATTAAGAATTACTCCTCGTAACATATATGCTGCTTGTGTTTGTGGGTCTCTTGCTGCTCTAAATCCTGCGCGTGCAGAATCACCCTCGAATATCCAAAGCTCTCTATCAGCTGATCTTTTAGAATTTGCATCAATGAATTTATCATTATTACGAATTTTCGCTTTAGCTTGTCTATTAAGTTTTCTTAATGTTTTTTGATCCTCTACTTCACATTTTTGTTTATACCAATCTATTACAATATCTACAATCTCTGATTTCAAAACAGACTTAATAAATGAATCTGGTACCTTAAATGTATACTTATTATCATTTGAAAATCTTTCAACTACTGTTGTCAAACATTCCTTTGTCTGTGAATCATAAGACGGATTATTAACATGGAATGTACAGAACATTGAATATTTTCCATCTACATTCTTTGGTGTAATATCAATTTTTTCTTTTGATAAAAGATATGCAGATACAGCAGAATTAATTTCATTTCTAACCGCTTTGATATGTGTTCCTCTTGAGCATTCAGCACCATTCACAAATCCAACATTAATACCATTATCAGGAAATACCCAAACTTGCATGATAGAATCAGAAAACTTCAACATTTGTTCTGTATCTACATAATCAGAAAATAAATCAATATACTCATCAAATGCACGAAAATGCCATTCAGATTCTCTAACAACATCATTACCATTTGTATATTTAAAATGAACAGTTAAACCTATATTAGCGGCAGCTGCATCAATACAACGTTTTTCTATAATATTAATAAAATCTTCCGAGAACTCATTACCACATTCAAATCTGGAAAAATCAACGTCAAATGTACTTTCTGTAAAATGATCTTTCGTGGTCTTAACTTGTAAATCATCATTCATTTCTCGCATGTTATTCTTCCATGATCTATAATATGAATGTTTCTTATCTGCTGTATATATAGAAAAAAACGTAGAGAATATATTACAAATTTTACTACCAAGACCGTTTGTACCTATTACATCTCTATCTTCTGAATCATCAAAATTACTACTTGTCCTTAGTTGTGAGAATATAAATTCAGGAATATAAATTCCTGCTTCCTTATGTTTAACAACAGGAATACCACCATTATCTCTTACGATTACTCGTCCATGCTTATCAATGGTAACAGACATTTCTGTCAATCCCATATTATCTATTCTTCTATACTCATCACATGAATTTGATATAATCTCATCCAACATCTTTAACAATGCTGGTGTATATTCAACATCAACTAATTTCATCTTTGCATCATCTGATGAATATAAAAACATTTGCTTATTCTCATTCTTTACGGAACCTATATACATACCTGATCTATTCAAGATATGATCTAATTCCGACATACTTTGATACTTACTTTCTAAACTCTTCTTGCTTACCATAAATCTTATTTAATCGAAAAAATCTTTTTATTATATATCTAAAAATGTTAAAAAGTTATTTTTTACACTTATTTTTTATCTATAACATTAGATACCGACATTTTACATAATACTGTATTAATTAATGTTTCTTTATCAGGTATCAGATAATTTAATATATCATAATTAAACTCACTTAAATCTAAATTATTAATATTATTACGTATATATATATTATATCTATATCATTATCAGTTTGTAATGTACCTATTGATTCTTCTATTGCCTACTTTACACTTATTGATATATCTTTAATTAATTCTTTATATAATCTTTCCATATTAATTAAAATATTTTCTTATTTATTAACTTATATTTGTAGTTTATATTTTTTTATTATAATTATTTTATGTATCTTTGTATTAGTTTAAATTAAATAAAGTATTATTAATTTTTTAAAAAACTTATACGTTATGAAGAAATTTATTTTTATGATTATCGCAATGTTTGCGATTACGGTTACAAGTTATGCAAGTAAAAAGGATACTACAGAGATTCATAATCTCCGTGTAGAGAATCAAAAGTTGCAACAGTATATTAATGAATATGGTCCAAAAAATGATGGATATTCATTTGATGATATATCACCAGTAATGGAATATGCATTGGAAACTGGTACAGACGAAATCCGTGCTTATGGTATTGGTGAATCAAAGAACCAAATGTTTGCACTTAACAAGGCAAAGGCTGCGGCATCTGCAAGTATTCGTCAAAAGATGGAACTTTATATTCGCTATGGCATTGATCAATATAATGATGAATTGGAAACAGATGAAGGATCAACTATCAGTAATAAATCTCGTGAGCAAATCGTAACTGCATGTAAGGGAATCACTGAAGGTATTTCTGTTGTTAAAGTAGCAAAATATTATAATCGTTATAAGAATATGTATCGATTTGAAGTTTGTGTAAAGTATGATAAGGAGAATATTATTGATACAATGAAGAAGCAAGATCGTACGATTCTTAAGAAAGAAAAAGAATTTGAACGTGATATGATGGAAGCATGGGATGAACTTGATAGTTATCAAGCTGATAAAAAGAGAAAAGCATCTGATGATAATGAATCTGTCTCATCAGAAGATTAACTGATAACATTAAATAAAATTAAGTAAAATATAGTTTAACATTAATTATATTATAGGTTATGAAATATATTCTATCTTTCCTTATTTGTATCTTTATGTATACAAATAGTTTTTCACAAGCAATTAGTGAAAAGAATAAAGTAAAACTTCGTAATAAGGTCGTATCAGAATATATAGAAAATGGTGTAACAGGATGTAATGTTTATAAGACATCAAACGGTAATGTTCTTGTTTCCATTATTAAAATTGCAAATAATAGGAATCCTGAATACATTGATAGAATTGCTAATATGAAGGCAACTCGTTCAGTCGTTGAATTTCTAAAAGGTGCTAGGAACCGTTCTTATTCTGTATATAATGTAGAAGATTCAGAATCAAATCTCTATACAGAAAATTCTGATGGAAATAATGATTTGGGTAATTCTGATATAAGTGCATCAACATCAACGAATATGAATGAAAATTCGCATAATTCAGATAGTTATACGTTTACAGATGAAATAGTTCAATCATCTATTGGTGAAGTTAGGAATCTTTCTATGTTAAAGAAGATAACTGAACGAAATACAAATGTTTACATTTATTATATTAAGTTAAAAAAGTAAATTCATTATGAGAAGATTTATTATATTTTTATTTCTTTCTATTATAACAATTAGTTGTTTTGGAAATGATGTTACTATTGTATCAGAGGGAACTGGTAAGAATAAATCAGAAGCAACAATGTCTGCATTAAGATTTGCATTAACAGAAGCATATGGTACATATATATCATCTCGTTCATCTATTGATACAAATGATTTGTTTTCGGATGAAACTGTTATGATTACAAATGGTAATATCAAATCATATAAAGAAATATCATATAATGAATCTTCTCATACTATTAAGTTAAGTGTTGTCGTATCACTTGATAAACTTAATAATTATGTAGAAAATCATGGTTCATCAGTTTCTATTGATGGTTCTAGATTAATTGCTAATAGAGAAATTAAAGCAACGAATAGAGGAAATGCTGATATATCATTTAATCATTTCTTAGAAAAACTTACTGAAACTGCATGTAAAATGTATAATTATTCATTAACTGTAGGTGAACCAAAAGTCGAAGGAAATTTTGTATATCTTAATATTTGTATTAAATGTACAGATAACATAGAACAACAGAAAACCTTTAATAATATATACAATAATTCATTAAGAGATATTTATAAAAAATATGATATGTCTGATGAATATGTAAGGTATCAAGTAAATAATTATCAAGGTATTGTTAATAAACTTAATGTATTTGGGTTTTATAGTTTTATATTAAAAGATAATTTAGGTAATAAAGTAGAATTTATTTGGTCTGATACTGCATTGAGAGAACATACACGTTTGATGTGTTGTGAAAAATATAATAATGGAGCCGGCATTTATTGTAAAAGTTATAATTACTTATGGATGTATAGAAATGGTTCTATTAGAAATGGTAATAATATAAAGTTTACATTAAAATATAAAATTAATGACTTTAAAATGCTAAAAAATATTGAAGTTTTACCAGATTAATTTTTTTATTTAAAACAAAATGTGTATCTTTGTATTATAAAAATAACAATTAAAAATAATAATTTAAAATATAAAAATTATGGTTGTAAATAATTTACCAAATAAGTTTAACGAGTATAAAACTGAATATCCTTATACTGTTGTAAGAGAATGTCCAGATGGTTATTGGTATTATGGAGTTTACAATAATATTGAATATGCATCTCGTGTTGCAACTAGTATAGGTAATGGTCTTGTTGTTGAATCTAAAACAATTGAATAATTATGGATAATCATATTTTAAGTGACTTAAAAAATAAGTTTATTGAAGAAGAATCCTTTCGTCTTAAAGAAAAAAAGATAAAAGAATTACAACATTATAAAGAGCATGGTTTTAAATCATGGGAAGAACTTTTATCATATATAAAAACAGGTAAAACTGTATACAATTATAATGATACATTATCTTGGAATCATAGAACAAATTTGATAAGGTATCATCATCAGACAAGTGATGGTAGTGATTGTAATTTCTGGTATACTAACAGTTATTTTACAGAAGAAGAATTTCTTAGTTGGAAACATGATGTTGATAACCGCTATCCAGAGAATGCACGTAATGAATATGGTTATATTAATGAATGGGTAAGATAAGTTATGAGTAAAAATAAAATTTTAACAGTATATATTGCAAGAGATAATAGAACATATAAAAAAGATGATACAGATCATCTAGAACTATATGGAAAATTGCATATATTTTATGATACTCCTATATGGAATTATGATACATGTAAATGGGAGTTAGCCCGTCAAATTGGTGATGAAGTACCTGGATATATGTTTCCGAACATTAAAGAAAAAGAATGTCGTAAATTTATCTCTTTTTCTAATGATCATCAAAATCAATTATCTACATTATGTGAAATGTATGTTGCAATGAATAAAATGAAGCAAGAAAATGATAATAAAGAAAACAAAGAACAAAATAATGTGCAAATGGTATGATGTATTATCATATTATTTTCAATTAATATTTTATTACATTACATTTATTATACCGTTTCCATTTATGTGGTTATATTGTGTATGTATAGATTTTTATCTAAATAAACCTTATGATCCTAGATATGAATATGAATTTATACCAGAATATGGTGAAGTAACAGATAATTTTGGAAATGTTTATTAAAAATATTTTTTATTTATAATAATTATATGTATCTTTGTATTGTTATTAAATTAATTAAAATACAAAGATTATGGCAGATAAAAAATATTATATTGGTTCTGGTAATTATTTTGGTAAATGTGAAGCAAATAATACATTTTATAATGAGATGTTACCTTTGTTAAAGAAATTAAAAATTGATGAAACAGATATTGATAAAATAGCAAATATCGTTTCTGAAATTTATAATTCAGCATATAATGATGGGTATGATAATGCAGAACATGAAGTCTCTGAATATTATTAAAATAATAATTAATTATGAATATTATAACATTAACTGAGCTTATTAATACATTAATTAATGGTAATGATTATCCATCTGGAATAAATATTACCATCAATAGAAATGAATTAATATATGATAACACATTATCAGTATATAATAATTTATATTATAAGCATCAACATACAGGTGCTTATTTATTTGTACAACATACAGATGATGAGAATTATGTATCAATTCATATTATTCTTCCAAATGAATCACCAAAAACTGACTATTGGAAACATCATTTAGCAGATGATTTTGGAGATAATCCATATGTATGGGATAAACTCGATGATGATTATGAATCAACAGAATTTGATGTAGAATATAAATTCGAAATCACTTAAATGAAACAGATTTTAGAAACAATATATGCAAACAAACATTAATTATACACAAAATATTAATGTTTGTTTGCATAAAATAATAATTATTTTTGATGAAAAAGAAAACAAATACAGAATTATTTCATGAATTAGAAGATGAAATAAAAAAATATGATAATAATATTTTAAAAAATTATCCACAATATAAAATACTTTATTCTTGTAATACTAATTTGAGAGGTATACCTGTAAATGAATGGGAAGTTACATCCATTTCTGTATCATATATAGATGAAAATAGTAGAACTATTTTTTATCCAAAAATAAAAGATAAATTTCGTTATTCTAAAAAAGATATTGAAATATTACAAGATTATTTTAATAATATTAAAAGAGCAAAATATGAAATTTGGTATTATTTATATTCTAAGCAGAAATATGTAGATCTTAAAGGTGAAATTTCATATGGTACTTGTAAATGTGGCATAAAATATACACAAATTAATAATAAAGAATATTCACCAAATAAACAAGATTGCTTAAATTATAAGTGCCAATTTGAAAATAAACAACGTGAATTAAAAAAGAAATATTATGAATATAAAAAAGGATATACACCTTGTGATTATTGTATGAAGCAAGTTCCAACAGATAAGTTAGTTCATAAAACAATTATATCACGTGCAAGAATACAAGGTATTATGAAAGTTGTTTCACAAGAAATGAATTTTTGCTCAGGCGAATGCGCATATTATATGCAATGTTCATTAGAAGGATAACATTAATTTTTATTATTATGAAAGATTTATTGGGTAGAGTAATTAAGATTGGTGATGTTGTCGCTATAGCAGAATCTAAACATGCTGATATAATAGCAGGAGTTGTAACTGGATTTACAAAAATAAAAGTATCAATTAATCCATTTTTTGTTTATAATCAATTTAGTGATACTCTTAAAACAATTTGTACATATGACAAAGAAAAAGGTGGGTATCTTCGTGAACCTAATCAAGTTGTTATAATGAATAAAGAAGACTTCACTATGATGACACAAAATGAATACTATAATATGATTAAGAAAATATCGGAAAATTAATATCATATTCTCTCTGTATCGCATTAAAATATGTTAAGCAATAAACTATAAGGCTTATATAGAAATAATGTGATACAGAGAGAATTTTATTATTTTACATAATTATTTTTTTATTTCAATTAAAATATGTATCTTTGATTTACAATAACAATTAAAAATTATAATTATGATATACGGATATGTTTCAATATATAATTATATTAAATGTGATATAGATACTGATTATCAAGATGAAGCTGTATCAGAAATAAAGAAAGTTCGACTATTTCTTTCAGAAAAAGAAAGAGATGCTTCCGCACAAGCAGAATATATTTCATCTCGTTATAATAATGATATAGAAAAATTTGCTACAAAATCCAAGCAAGGTAATTTAGTTATTCTTGATAGAAAAGAATATTATAGAATGAAAAAAGAAATTGAAGAACTTAAAAAACAACTTAATAAAGAATAATATATAGAAAATAGATGAATATAATGTAAACATTGTAATTAATAATAAAAATCTTAAATTTTATATCATATTCATCCCACATCGCATTATAATATCAAAGATAGTAAAGTATTAAGGTATAGTAAAAATAACGCGATACGGAGCGAATATGAAGCTAATCAAAAATATATAAATTATGGTTAATAATTTTGAACTTATAAAATCAAAACTTCACTTTCGGAATGAACGTTCCTTTTACTTTATTCAGATTCTTAAACGGAAGAAGGAAAATCCTGAAATGAAAGCATATTCAATTCCTATTGAAAGTTTTTATATTTTCAGTGTTGAACAGTTTGAAAAGATTGAACATCGTATCATCGAACTTTGTGACATGCATAATGCACGTGCATATATTAAGATGAATTGTTTGGATGCTGAATCTGTAATGCTTGAACAGATTTCTCTTATTACACAGGAAATTCGTAAAGGGAATTGGAAACATATGAGTAAATCACTTAATTCTGCATGTGGTATATGTGGTAAGCAGGATGGCAATGAAAAATTGTATCTTGTAGATTTAGATAATATTGATATTGGTTCTGATGATTATAATGAAATTGTTTCATATATTAACAATGCTCAACCTATTAATGTAACCAATAAAATTTACATGAGTGTTCCTACAAAAAATGGATGTCATCTTTTAACAACTGGATTTGACATGTCAAAATTTAAACAGACATTTAAATCTATTGATGTTCACAGTGACGGAATTACTTTACTTTATATTTCATAAATTATGGAGAATTATAAAAATTTTAAATCAGAAACTGTAGGTATCCCTGAATTTGATAAAATTAGAAATGAAGGAAGACTTCTTATAGAATATGTCAGGGGCTCTACTTCATATGGTCTTTCAACAGAATCTTCAGATATTGATTCAGGTGGAATTTTTATCTGTTCAATTAAAGAACTTCTTGGATATAATTCATATAAGGAAGAAGTTGCTGATGCAAAGAATGATAACAAATGGTATGAATTAAATAAATTCATTTCACTCCTTGTAAAAGCAAACCCTAATATTCTTGAAGCTTTGTTTGTAGATGATAGATTTATTATAGGCGAAATTCATCCTATTATGAAATATCTACGTGAACATAGAGACATGTTTTTAACTAAACAATGTTTCACTTCATTCTATAAGTATGCAGAATCACAAATTTATAAGGCAAGAGGTCTTAATAAAAAAATTGTAAATCCTATTACAGAACGGAAAACACCCCTTGATTTTACATATACATTTAGAAAACAAGGTTCACAAAATATTGTTAATTTTCTAAAGGAATATGGACTACGTATAGAATATTGTGGTTTGTGTAATATTAATCACATGCGAAATAATTATCACATGTTTTATGATTGGGGTAGACACCTATATGAACATCCTGAAGATAAGGAAATTCTTATTAATTCAAGATTAGAACTTAATTATGATAGAATAAAAAGATTTCCTTCTATTGATGATGAACCTATTATTCATTATAGAGGGTTAACTACTGAAATTGTTTCACATACAACTCAACTTCGTTTATCTTCTATCGATGATAAAGATGATTTACCTATTTGTCAAATATCATATAATGTAGATGGATTTCAAGATCATTGTAGAAGATATAAGGAATACAAAGAATGGGAAAAGAATAGAAACCCTGTGAGATATGAATCGAATCTCAATAAAAACTATGATTGTTATTTAAATAATGAAACAGAATTTTTAACAATAAATGGGTGGAAAAAATATGATGATATATCAAATGATGAATTAATAGCTTCTTTTGATAATAATCATAATATACAATTTGTACCCATTTTAAGCAGATTCTCTGATAGTTATTCGGGTATAATATATACATTTGAAAATAGATATACACGTTTTTCTGTCACAGATAACCATAAAATGTATGTTTCACCAATTCATAGAAATATTTCAACAAATTTCTCTACAAAATATATAAAAGAAAAATCAAATTGGCAATTAATTAAAATTAAAGATTTATTTAATAATAAACGCTCATATTTTCATCAACTTCGTCATTTAAATAATAATAATAAAGATTATAATATAACAGATGATGAATTAATTATATTAGGCGCATTTTTATCAGAAGGTACTTTTGAATATAATAAAAAGCATGAAATTAATGCTATACGTATAGGTCAATATGAGCATAAAGATTTTACAAATATTATTAGAAATATAAAAAGTATTAATATTAAAGAATATAAATCAAATAGAAATAAAAAAAATGATATAGAAATTTCATGGATAATTAGAGATTCAAATATTCTTAATATTTGTAAACAATGTAATGGATATTATTCTTATGAAAAAGAATTACCATCATTTTGTAATAAATTATCAAAACGACAAGTTGATATATTATTAAATATTATGATTTTAGGTGATGGTACAAAAAATAAAAATAAAGGTCATTATGTTTATTATACGTCTTCAAAAAAATTAGCAGATTCATTATATACATTATTAATATGTAATGGATATAATTGTCAATTTTATGGATGTAATGATAATTATTTACATAAAAATGGTTATATACGTAAAGATGGTATTATCTTACCAAAATATCAAATTTTTATATCAAAAAATACAGAATCAACTAATGCAATTCATTTTAATGAAAATGATAAACATTGGCACATTAAAAATGTAATTAATGAAAGAATTGTATGTTTTGAAAATAAAAATCATACGCTTGTAACTAGAAATAATTATAAAGTTGCATTTCATGGAAATTCTAAGAACATGATGCATAGCTTTCGTCTTATTCATATGGCAAAAGAAATTGCATTAGGAAAAGGAATGAAACTCTATAGAACTGAAGATCATGATTTTCTTATGAATATTCGAAACCATAAATATGAATATGATGAATTAATTAAATTAGCAGATAAAGAAAAAGAAGAAATGTATGAAATTATGAAACATTCTTCTATTCCTGATTCTGTTGATGAAACTAAATTAAATGAAATTCTAATTAATTTACGAATGATGCAAATTAAAGAAGAAATGAAATAAGTATGAAAAAAGAGATATGTTTTTGAATGACATATCTCTTTTTCTATATATAATATTTTCAATATTCTAAAATCTAAAAATTAATTTTCTAAAAAGAAAGTAACCAAAGAAAAATCATATTTTCATTAACTAAATAAAAATTGATCCTACAATATTTATCTCTCTAAAAACTTACCTTCAAAAAGAAAGTATGCAAAGAAAAGAACCAAAAGAAAATTAATTTTTCAATATTATATAATAATTAATTTTTTAAATAATTTATATATAATATCTATCACATCCTTAAATACTAACATATTTATTATACTAAGCTTTTCAGAAAAA
>ERZ808278.55-NODE-55-length-99831-cov-15.823254_pt1 | contig 99831 bp, 156 predicted proteins | sample MGYA00521239_ERZ808278 | MGnify/ENA primary metagenome ERZ808278 (study PRJEB31516, sample SAMN03275600) | gut metagenome | biome: mammalia-associated habitat; material: feces | host: Papio cynocephalus | place: Kenya | collected 2012-07-17 ...
AAGCTTAATTTAGATTATGAATTAGTTCACAAAATAGTCTACTATCAATTTAAGTTTATAGTAGATGTCATGAAAGATGATCAAGATACTCATGACATACTAATAAATGAACTATTTAAATTTAAACTTAAGCCGAGATTCAAGAATAATAAACAGGCTAATTATAGCCCAAAATGTAAATACAATGGCAAAGAAGACAACAAAGAAAGTCGTAAAGACAAAGAAGATTAATAACCCAGAGCTTATCGTAAACACATTAGATCTTACTAATGAATTCGATACACAATTGGCAATTGTTAACGCAAAGATTGCTGCTGCTAAAGAGAATGTTACTCTTACTTTAGATGAACTTCGTATTGTTTCTGAAGCAATTTATTGGTCAGTAAAAGACATTTGTGTAGCAGAGTCGTTGAAGTCAATTTTCGAAGATAAGCGTGAGTATTTAGTAAACCGAGATGGCGATAATTTAAATGTTTCAAAGATCGTATATACTGAAGGGGATAAGGATCAGATGAAGAAACATGGATTTCTCAACAAGGCTTATGAGTGGGTTAAATCAAAGTTTAGTAAGTAATACGGTTTATTAAACACCGAAAGTTTAATATATTTTCTTCATAAAAAATTGAATTGGTATTCCTACGAGACAACTGGTGGAGTCAAGTCAATATAAAGACACAATAGCGAGGTCCGATTCCTCGGTAGGAAACTTCGTGGTTAATTCCACATGCTAAGAACTAACATTGTTGATTGTGATACATGTATTACTATCAATACGGTGATTACGAAATAATCAATACGATTGCACCGGATCGTATAATTGTCCGGCGAATGATTTTATAAATCCGGAGGCGACGACTCTTGTTAACAACGTCAATATTGCCCATTTGCGTAACAGCTAGCGCACCGGGCTCTTTTGTCCAATGAATAATTGAATATATATAATGGAAAATAAAATATATAAGCTCTCGGACGAACAGTTCGTTGAGCTACTCAAGAAAAGTTCAACAATATCTGAAGTGTTATTTAAACTTGGTTATACAGTTAAAGGAAATTCTTGGGGTTACTCTCAAGTTAAAAGAAGAATGACTGATCTTAATTTAGATTATTCTATATTTAAGGGAAAGTCAGCTGTTATAAAAACAACAAAGTTAAATACGGTTAAAAAAGAAGATATACTAAAAGAAAATTGTAGGCATCAGCGTACAGTACTACGAAGGTATGTTATAAAGAATAATCTTATTCCTTATAAATGCGCAATATGTGGATGTACAGAGTGGCAAGGAAAAACTTTAAGCTTGGAACTTGATCATATAAATGGTATAAACAATGATAATAGGTTAGAGAATCTTAGATTCTTATGCCCTAATTGCCATAGCCAAACATCAACATACGGTAGTAGAAACCAACAACTTAATAGTTCAGAATACGATATTCCAGACGATTTAAGAAAGATAGTCGAAGAGAAATATAATGAAGTTAAAAGTGTTAAAAAGGTTTCATCTATACTTGGAATACGTAGATGTGTTGTTACAAAAATAGTTAACGAATCTGGTCAAAAACATTCTAATCAGAAGTACATAATAAGATATGATAAAGATTGGAATGAGCTTGCAAGATATGGTTCTCTTGTAGAGGCGGCTAAAGCTTTAATAGAAGCTAATGAAGTTAAGACTAAGCGGGTAAAGACTTGTACTAGAACAATAATGTACAACAAAGATGATTTTTGGTTGAACAGTCATTGGAAAATATTGGATGGTAGTGGGATAATAAATAATCCACTATTAGAACCGTCTCTAATTGACTCGGAAGACAATGTTGACGAGGCGCAAGCGAAAGCGGCGTGACAGACTAAACGAGAGGGCTGACCTTAGGGTTGGATGCAATAGTCGAGCTTATGAACCCCGGGGGAGTGGGGGCGGCACCTACATGGGCTACTAATTAAAATATAATAACTATGATATTAGGTTCACATAATACATTATCATACTTAATTCCAAGCAAATGGTATAAACGACCATTTAAATGGATGGCTAAATGTCAAAATAAAACTTATAAAGAGCAGTACGATCTTGGCGTTAGATTATTTGATCTTAGACTTAGATTTACCGATAGCCATGAAATAATTGTTTGTCACGGCAAGATTGAATATAAGTTTACTATCTACGATCTTAAAGATTTTTTAAACTTCTTAAACACTAAGAAAGATTGTTATTTGAGAGTTATTTATGAAAATACCAATTCAAAAGATATCTTGGAAAACTCTAAAGAGAGGTTATTTAAAGAGTTCTGCAGAAATATCCAAGATTCATATAAGAACATTGTTTTCTTCGGAGGTAATCGAAAATATGATTGGAAACAGATATTTAAATTTCTTGCCGAAGAGAAAGCGCCTAAATTGATTGATAGGTATTCTAGTACTACTAGCTTATTTAAATCAAATAATAGATTCTTACGTATTATAGACGACTTATGGCCATGGTTATATGCGAAATTAAACAATCATGAAAACTACAATTTGTATAAAGAGTCTGAAGATTGTCTCTTTATGGACTTTGTAGATATGAAGTAATCATCCTCGTTATGACTTGCGCGAAGTCGAAAAGGCTTAGGGGATTGCGATAGAGGATGGCCGATCTAGACGGTTAACTGAAAAATCCCTTCCTATTAACATTATTTTATACTAAACATGGATCTAAAAATTAAACGATTAACAGATAAGGCTATAATGCCTGTACGCGCTCATGAAGGAGACGCAGGACTTGATCTTACATGCACTAATATCACTAGTGAAATTAATGAATGCGGTCAGCTTATTTTAGTATATCACACAGATCTTGCTGTAGAAATTCCAGAAGGCTATGTTGGATTACTTTGTCCTAGATCTAGTATTTATAAGAAGTCGTTGATGCAAACCAATTGTGTTGGAATAATTGATTCAAGCTATCGTGGAGAACTTATGGTTAAGTTTAGAGCTACTACAGATGTAGTTCCTGCGATTTATAATATTGGCGATAGATTCACACAGCTTATTATTGTTCCGTACATAGCTCCAGTTGTTACAGAAGTAACAGAGTTGTCTAAAACAGATCGCGGAGAAGGTGGTTATGGATCAAGCGACAATAAAGAAATTAGCGCGGAAACGGGATCTCGTGATAATGAGACCGCACCAGATCAAGCGGCTGAACATAAAGACGGTTCTGAGTCGGCTGAATAATACCGGGATAAAAGCCGAGAAAGGGGATGTCACATAGTGGCTGCCCCTTTATTTGTTTAATCAATAATTAATTTAACATGTTAAAGACAAATATAATAGATACAAAATATATTGGCGATGATGGTCGTGCAAAATAGCTTTGTATAATAGAGCCAGATTCTACTAAAGACATATCTCTCAATTCTAAAGATATAGTGTCTGCTGGGTCTATTAAAAAGTTAATTGAAGCAATTGGGCCTCATACTCCAGAATATGATCCTACTGAAATAAATAAACGAGTTTACGCTGTTGAATCGGAGATTAGAACTCTAACAAATTATGTTTACGTCGATGAAAATAAAGATGTGAATATTAGCTAGCTTAATGTTGGTGGAATTACAACTGCTAATTACGGTACTAGAATTACAGTTCCAGGCGAAACAGATGATATCGACATTGGTCTATTGGGCGGACAGAAGCCAAATAAATATTAGTATTACCCCATATTGACTGCGAAAGGATATAATAAGCCAATTGTCGATGCTATGGGGAATGTTAATTGCTTTTCCTTAAATGTGAAAGACCAGATGCATTCTTATGCTTTAATTAAAGCACATGGAGATTTAAGTGTAGATGGTGATACAGCGCTTGGAAAAGCTTATATATCTGATGTAAACACTTATGAATTACACCCGTGGTCGAAAGATGGGATTTCGCTGTATACAAAGCATGATGATGAATCTACGAGTCGGATTGCTACATTATGTGGCCCTAAACTTAAGAATGACGACGCTTTCCCTATATTAAGTATTGCTGGTAGAACTATGTCAATTATTGATGTTAATTCAAATATTAATGCCGAAACTATAAAAGCTAGCAATATTAAATGTGTATATACAACTGCCACAACGTATTTAGATGTTGACAGCACTTCGAATTTTAAAGGGTTGATTACTGCTACTGGCGGAATTTAGATTGGAATGGTATCAATACAGAATGGTGTTGGGCCATCATTTAATGGTATGCAATGCGGTATGACATCATCTGGCCTTATACAAACTTAGGGTGTTTATACAAATGTTATTACAAATGGCTCGACTGAAAAGAAAGCTTATCTCACAGATGGTACAACTGCGGCATTGCCAGATACTACTGCTATTGAAGCTAATATAACATCTCTCACTAGTAGGGTGTCTGCACTTGAAAGTAATTCTTCATCTGGCTCCAGTTCTTCGTCTGATTCTGCTACATTTGATGAGTTGACAATTAACGGAGGCTCAAGCGGGAAAATATAGTTTAGTAATAATACGTTTAAATAGTGCGAGCTTCCAGGTAGAAGGGATTTAAATATATTACAGTCTACATATATTGGCTATGGGCCTGGTGGACCAGAATCTGTTGATGAATACAAATCGTACTTTTTATATGTCGATTAGCCAACATACATTAAAAATTTAAGCGTTGGATCGATATCTAATTTTTCTCCATCAAGACTTACCGGATTATATTATATAGAACCACCAACAGATAAATCTTTACAAATAGATGGCAAACTTTCTGTCGATGGAAAATCTACGTTTTATAATAGTATATCAGTTGATGGAACTGTAACGGCCACTAATTTAGCTATTTCAAGCGGTGGAAAAACTTATCAATTTGATGTCACAAAAGCCATATCTCTTGGAATTCTTAAATAATAATTATAATGGATAACGTATTAGTACAATTCGCACAGGGATTAGAAAGATTCTATTTATCTACTACATACCCTGATACAATATATTTTGCAACAGATACACGCAAGATCTTTTTGAATGGTGTTGTATATACTAGTCAAGAAGAAATTGACGAAAAAATTAATACTCTTACTAAAGATATTAGTACCCTTACTACTGAAGTATCAAAGATTAAAGAGTCTTTGAATCAGTTTAAATAACCAATACCCTCAATTGGTTTGTTAGCTATGCTAGGATGGTAGTTAAATGTGTTCGAGTCACGTCATAGCTTCTACAATGTTATAACATGTCCAGCATGTATAAAACTGGAATTAGTTATTTTGTGGATCCAGCAAAATAATATTATGTTTAACATTTAAATTTTACAATTATGGATACTCTTGAAAAAGTTTATTGTACAGGGCACGATAACAATGATGCCCTTGTAGCTACATTAGCTGGTTAGAACAACAATGCTATGACTGCCGCTATGATGAATGGTGGTATGAATAACTGGTGCAATAATCCATTTGTGTATCTCGTTTGGATGATGTTTGCAAACCGAATGTGGAATAATGGAGAAGGCAACACTGCATAGCTTGATTCCCTTCGTAATCAGATGTCTGATAATCAGAATAGTAATTTAATTATGGACGCTGTAAAAGGCAATAACGTAGCAATTGGGCAGTTGGCTAATAATCTTAATTGCGATTTCAATAATCTTAGTTCTGCTATTTGTGGAGTAAGAGCTGGAATTCAAGAAGTAGCTGGCAATATTAATTTCTCTGCAGAACGCGTGATTAACGCTGCCAATCTCGGAGATATGAATATCGTACAGCAACTTAAAGATTGCTGCTGCCAAACTCAATAGAACATTATCAAGATGGGTTACGAACAGTAGCTTGCAACTTGTAATCAGACCAATACGATAACGAATGCTATCAATACAGTTAATACTGGATTGGAGCGTGGATTTTCTTCCATTGGTTATCAGATGGCTACTGATAAGTGCGATGTTATTAGAGCGGGTCAAGATAATACTCAGCGTATTATTGATACTCTCAATAATCATTGGACTGCTGATCTGCAACAAAGATATAATGACGCAAGACTTGAATTAAGTCAGCAACGTCAGAACGCTACATTGATTGCGGCACTTAAAACAACTACAACGACTACTGCGTAACAAAATAGTGTACTGTGGGCGTAGGAATACGCCCAATGTACACTTTATTAATCAATTTATATCTATGTTATTTAAGGATATTAAACAAACTTATCCAGTTTTTATACTAGATAAACAATCAATAACTATTACGTAGGGAACTGTTACATCAGTAGGGTTTCCTAGATTGGATTTTAATCAAAGTAAACCGAATGGTGTATCATCTACTGTTATTGATGTTACAATAGAAGCTAACGGGAAGACTGCTACTTATACTATTCCTGACAATCTAGCTGTTACATATACTAATAATTTAGTATTGTCTACTAGTAAGGAGGGATTAGTTAGAGAAGTAGAATCCATGAAAGCTTCTGCTGAACAAATATTATCTTCAATAGACAAACAGCGCGAAATTGTTTCTAAGACTACAGAATTATTATCAGACATAAATCCGATATATAAGGAGAAGAAAGAAACAGAGCAGCGTTTTACTAAAATAGAAGACTCTATTAATGATATGAAAAACATAGTTACTAACTTTATAAATAGTTTTAACAATGGGCAAAGTACTGTTAATTAGACATAGTGATGATGATCAAAAAGATTATCATGACAAATATGGTCTTCATTTTAGTAAAGAGCTAGTTTAGAAAGCTTGCTCAGAAATGATTAACAATGATAAATCTAATCATAGTTGGACATGTGAACAAGTTGAAAAACTATTAAAAGAATCTGGTATTAAATTACCAGAAGGGCATACTATTGAAGATGTGACCTATACTGCAAATATGGCATATGCTGATTTCTTTCCTACTTTATTAAATGAGCGACAATGCATAGATTATGCGATATTAGTTGCTAGTGATCCTGATGGATATGAGGGGATAGAATTTAGTAGATGGCTTGCAGATGTTAAACAAAAACATATAGATATAGATTTAAACAAATTTATATAATATGAATAATTGTTTATGTAATAAGAATCACGGGGTTGGCATGAATGTAAATGGCGTAAACGTAACTAGAAATATTGACCACATTGTATATGGTTCAATAATCAATGGGTACGAAAAAGGTTATTTACTTGATGCCAATGCTGTGATTGATAAAATTAAGAAATTTATTCCTAGCCAATTATATTGGATATTTGCAGATGAATAGAATGACAGTAAATGCTGCGATTTTATACCTAACATTGATATAGATAATATAATTGAAGGAGAAACTCCTAAATAGGAAAAGGATCCTAATTGCTGTTGTAAAGATATACCGGATTAGGATATTATAAATATGTAATCGATTATATATGAAATTTTTAGATTCTACAGGTCTTGCTCATCTTTGGTCGAAAATGAAAGAGTATGTTGGTGGACAAATCGGCAACATTGACAGGACTTTATATAAAGTAATCACGAAATTGCCAGATACATCTGCAGAGGCAGCGCAACTTGGATGTACTGATGTAAATAAAATCTATTTAGTATCACTTGGCACCGGCAGTCCGGCAAATCAAGAGTACGCTGAATATTTGTATAGAGGAACTAATTTTACTACTAATTACAGTAAATCAAATTGGGAGAAGCTTGGCTCATTCAGATCTACTGTAGATCTTTCTAACTATGCAAAATTAGATTCTGAGAATACATTTAAAGCTAGCCAAAAGGTAAATTCCGGCAATAAGACAGTAACAGTAAGCGCTACTGGTATTTCATCTTCAGACAATGACGCTAATAAAGTATTTGCGACTGATGGAAGTATTGCTAACATTTCCACTGTTGTGGATTCAAATATTATCAGTTTTACACCAACTGATAGCGCAGTTAATTTTCAATATGAAGATTACGGCGAAAACAGTCATAGTGTGTAGATTCCTCAAGCAACATCTGCTAAGGCTGGCGTAATGAGTAGCCAAGATAAAAAGAATGTTGATAGACTAGTTTCTGATACTTACCCATTTGGTATTACTTCATTTGTAAATAATGTAAATGTTACCGAAAAAGGTAACACGGTAACTCCTAAATTTAATTGGGCTTATAAGAATACAGATTTTAACCCAATTAAGTCTCAGCGAATCAGCGGCGGAAATTTAGGCGGGCCAGTTGATATTCCTAATGGCGCTACAACATATTCTATTAGCAGTTTTACTAACACCTCTACAGATTCCTCAACTATACTTACATATACGCTTGTGGCGATCGGAGGAAGTACTAGTAAATCAGCTAATACATATGTAGTATTTGTGCATAGAAATTATGCTGGAGCTGTTGACGCTAGTAAGACTTCATTGACTGAATCTGATGTTAAAGCTTTGACAAATACTGCTGTTATTAATGGCAAATCTAGAACTGTATCAATTGTTCAGAATAACCAGAAGATAGCTTATTGTTATCCTGCATACTTTGGTAACTTGTCATCAATTAAAGATGGCAATGGATTTGAAGGCTTTGGCGGCTATACTAAATCAACTGTATCAGTTGGAGGTGTAACTTATAATGTTTATTTACAAAATATTGCTGCCACATCAACTGGTAGTTATACATTTGCTTAATACTAACTCTTTAAACTGAATTATATATGTTTACGATTAATCAAGGATTTGATTTAAATTCCCCTCAGTTTAATTTTAAGAGGGACTATTTTGCAAGTACAGCAGATCTTAAGGCTGCTGCAGAATCGGGATTTCCTAACTATTTTATAACTAATGTTGCTGGTACCCTTTATCAATTTAACAGCAGTAACCCAGTAGATACGAATACCGGAAAATGGCGCAAGTTTAATGTTAGTGGTTACATTAATGATAGCAATTATGCTAAACTTAATACAGCAAATACATTTAGCGCGACGTAGAAAGTGTTCGATCCATAGCAAGACAATTCAGTTACAATTACTACCGATTCTATTACTGTCGGAAAAATAGATGGTAGTGTAACAATTGGTAATGATGGAATTCGCAAAACAGATGGTGGCAACAAGGAGTTGTTTGCTACAGATGGAAGTTTATATGATGTTTCAACTCTTGAAGATAAAGCTAGTACAAATGCTAACAGCATTAATACTTTAAATACAACTGTTAAGTCTTTAAATGATAACTTTGATTCTAAGGCTCAAGCTGCAGCTAACACCGTAATTAACAATAAAGCTGGTAAAGCAAATGGTCTTGCTCAGTTGGACGCTAATGGCAAAGTTCCATCTAATCAGCTTCCATCTTATGTTGACGATGTGCTAGAGTATGATAATCTTGCCGCATTCCCAGCAACTGGCGAAACTGGTAAGATTTATACGGCTAAAGATACAAACAAGATTTATAGATGGTCTGGTTCTGCATATGTTGTAATCAGTGAAACTATTGCACTTGGCGAGACATCTTCTACAGCGTTCCCTGGAAATAGAGGTAAAGTTCTTGAAAACCAGATGACTACTAAGGCCGACAATTCTGCTCTTGCTAATTATTTGCCACTTAGCGGTGGAACGATAACGAATGGAGATTTAAGCGTATTAGGAAAAGGTGTTTTTAATATATATATAAACGAAGATGGTTTATCGATTGAGGACGAAGACAATATTCGCACGTTTTACAATCCTAGTGTGATTATAAATAACGGAAAATCTATTAATTTACCAAGTAATGCTGGTACAATCGCTCTTACTTCCGATATTCCAAATGTTGCTAATAAAGTTGGCAAGGTAAATGTTACAGGCTCTGGTAATGCCGTTACAAGCGCAAGTGTAAGTGGTGATACTTTAACCTTAACTAAGGGTGCTAATTTCTTAACTAATCATCAAGATATTAGCGGCAAATCTGATAAAACTCATACTCACTCTGTAAAGATTAATGGCGTTACTAAAACTATTGCTGCTACAGGCGGTGAAGCTGTAGACCTTGGTACATATCTTGTGTCTAGTGATGTTGCTGGTAAATATCTACCATTGACAGGTGGAACTTTGACCGGTAATTTATTATTTAGAGGTGAAAATAAAAATATTAATATTGCCGAATCATTTAATTCAGATACTGATAATTATACTATTGATTTAGATTTGTATTGTGATCATATTAACATTTCAGATTCAAACGGCAGTTATGAAGCGATTGGATCTGATTTTATTGTAGATTATAGTTACGCGGTTAGCTCAATGGCAATTTCAGATAACTCTGCTGGCATAAACGAGAATTCTAAATATGCCGGATTCGGAGTCAACGGTTTAGATATTAAATTTGTCACCAGCGATCATCTTATTGATAACGCAAGCGGTATTAATAAAGTGTCGTTATTAGATGCCGGATTAACATTAAGTTCGCAATACGATATACATAATAAAAAACTTTATTATGAAGACGGTTTTGTTAATCCTGTGTATACAACGTATGGATTGGGAAGTATTGAATATTGTAATAATTCTATTGGTATATATACCATTAAATTTCCAGATAAATCAGGTACCATAGCATTAACATCGGATATACCTACTATACCAAGCAATCTTGCATATACTAATAAGGATAATAAATTTAGCGTAGGTCAGACATTTAATATTGATGGGAGTAAACTTACATTAGATAGTGATGGTTATAGCATTTGGGCAAATTCATCTGATTACACACAGTTACAATACGGTGAAATATACTATCGCGTAAATGATGTTACATACGAAATCAAGTTTCCAACAGGAACTGGCGTTTTGGCATTGACGTCTGATATTAAAGGATATGTAACAGCCAATGTGCAAGCTTTAACTAATGATGAAATTGATAAAGCATTAGCTTAATTATTAACGAAATAACGTATTCTGCATAGTATCTTAGATACTTTCGCGCATGCAGATAATACGTTTAATTTATTTTTACATATGAAATTTTTAGATAATTCTGGTGTAACTACGTTATGGAATAAGATTAAAGGAGCATTCTTAAGTTTAAACGGCGGAACAGTTAATGATACATTTGAAATATCTGGTAAGAAAATAGTTGTATCGACAAAATCGTATTCATTTTCAAATATATCGCCAGGTGTAAACATTCACGCTAATACAGTTATTGATGGAAATTTTACAGCTACCGGAACTATTATTTTCATAAATAACAATAAACAAATGTTACGTATTTTAGAGAATTCCATTACTCAGAATAACACTACTTTTGTTGGTAGCGTGAACTTTGGATCGAATGATAATATCAAAATCAGTATTGAATCTGATGGAACTGGTAAACTATATCGCGGAACTAACAACATGTATATAGGAACAGACCGAGACGCTGGATATCTATATCTTGCAGGTTCTGTTGCAGGATACGATAATATTAATTGTAGCTCATTAACTGAAGATGGCGCCATAGCTTGGAAGTTGCTTGAAAATTCAGAATTCGAATTGGGGAATTCTGCAACAGACGGAGATTTTTATATATGGTATAACGGCAAAAGATACACATTTGATATTGCGTCTCTTGTAAGCCAGGGAATACTTAAAGAAGGATAATTATGGAAATTAAAACTATTAATGCTGTTGAAGCTTATAAAATATTAAAATCATTAAAGGTTAATAGCTTATCTGATGAATCTGCTATTAATGTATGGAGAACAGTTAAACTGCTTAGACCTATTGCAGAAGAATATAATAAAGAACGAGATGAAGTTATTGAGACATTAAAAGACGATAAGTTTAACGATATGCAAGAACGTCTTGCTAAAGCTCAAGAACGAGATGTTAAAGTAAAGAACGGAGAGTATACTCTTACTAAAAAAGACATTAAAGATATTCGAGAAGTAAACGAGTATTATGCTTCATTTAATAGCAAACTTAGTAAATACTTTGGTGAAATAAACAATAAACTCGTTGATATTAACATTAACAAAATACCTGGAGAGGAACTCATTAAGGTAATTAAAGACGAAGGCAAGACGTTTCAAGATATTGAAACCATAGACTTCTTATTTGATTAACAAGATATAAATCATAATTATGATACAAAACAAATTTTTAATCTACCCAAATAAAGTCGAGGTAGAAAAAGACAAAAATGAATTCCGAGCTGATGCTATTGTATTTATATCAGGCGATGCGGAACACCCCAACGATAAATCTATATACGTAGATAATGTATATTATGATTGCAATAAAACTCCGGATGCCGATGAAATTTATGATTTGATTAAAGATAAGATCAGCTCGGATTTCGCTGTTAAAAATGAAATTAAGGAAGCTACACTATCTGAATCTGGTACTATTAAACTTTCAGATTTAGGCCCGGATCCTAAGCCTGCATCAGATGATGATAAGTATGGAGTTAGACTTTAGAATGGACAAGCTTATGTATACATTCCAAATACAGCTCCAGAGATACCAGAAGTAAAAGATGGTGTTAGCATATTCAAATCGTCTGTATTTAAACGTTCTGATTCAGTTCCAGAAACACCAGATGGAGGATCATTTGATAATCCTTATCCAAATGAATCTTATGGGTGGGGTGATACGGTTCCAGCTGATACAGATAACAAAATAGTATGGATTAGCACAAGAATATTTACTAGCGATGGTAAATATCCGTAGCAAGATGCATGGTCTACTCCAGCAAATGTTAGTACATCTACAGATATAGAAGTTCTTTGGAATCTATATAATGGATCTTTTATACCAGATAAGCCTTCTGATAATTATATTCCGAAGACTGATGGTTCTAAATCAGATGAATGGATTACTGCTGATAAGATTGATAATAACACAGTAATCTGGATGGCAGTAAGAACTGTAAAAAATAATAAAACTTCAGAATGGGCTATTAGTAGGGTATCTGGAGAGAAAGGTGAAGACGGTACATCTTTTAAAATAAAAGGCGTTGTATCGTCATTACAAGATCTTTATTCTAATTATTCTAGAACTAATGAAGGCTTGTCGTTCTCATTTACGGTTACTACTAGTACTCCAGAAGATGAAAAGAAATATAGTAATCATATATTTATACTTGTTGATTATTCTCTTTCTAATATACTTGGAGAAGCTTGGATTGATCTTGGATCTATTAAAGGCGCAGATGGTAAAGACGGAGCTAATGGAGAGCCTGGTAAAGATGGAGCTCCTGGAGATGATGGTAAATCTGCGTTCTATCACGTTAAATTTACTGACAATGATAAATGTTTAACAGATCCATCACAAGTGGCTTCTAATGAATTATATGAGTCTCCAAAGGCTTATATGGGCTATTACGTTGATTATTCTACTGCGCCAACTATAGATAGTTAGAACGCTTCCGATTATACATGGGGCAGATGCAAAGGTAACGATGGCTTTGGATATCAGTATATATATACACTGTGCGCTTCTGAAACAAATATACCATGCCCTAAGTATTCTGGCAAAGAAGACTCAGAAGATGATAAGATCGGATATGGAGGTGGTACGCAAACTGTTGAAATAGATGGCATGCAAACGCAAATAGTATGGACTGATAATCAAGAATCCGTATCATACGAATATCCTTATTGCTATCGAGTTTGGATGAGAACTGATATTCAAGATACCGATGGATATTGGAATGGTTCAGAAGATAATGAATCTAGCAAATATGCAGTACTTGTGGCCAAATACGGCAAAGATGGCGAAAACGGTGAGCCTGGATAGGACGGTAAACCTGGGCAAGATGGCAAACCAGGTAAGGACGGAGTAGATGGAAAAGATGGAAAGTCTGTTACAATTAAGGCTTCATTAACCAGTATAAACGGGTTGCCTACATCTGGCAATACCGCTGGAGACGGATATCTTATAGATGGCAATCTTTGGGTTTATACTGGAACTTCTACAGAAGATGATACTCATCATAATGGATTTGAAAACGTTGGTCAAATAAAGGGAGAGAAAGGCGATAAGGGCGACAACGGCAGCCCGGCATATGAATATGTTGTAGTAAAATATACTCCATCAATTATTACATTTGATGAGACGATTAACGATACTGATACATCAAAAACATATACTGTAATCGCCAATATTTATTATAAAGGATCCGAATTAGATGATTATTCTGATTTCGAAAGTGATGCCGACAACTGTAAACTTTCTATTACTGACACTAAGAATTGCAATGTGTCAAATGATACCGATTTATCAGGCATCGTATTACAAATGGATATCATAAAAAACAGTAAGACAGGTTGGCCGGATAGTGGATATTTTGACTTTGAGGTAGAATATAATAATCAAACCGTTAAATCTAGAGTCCCGTTTGTTGTAAATAAAATTGGTACTATTTATACAACCATAAATAATGGAGTGCAATCTACCATAGCCACTAAAGTTAAGACGTATGTTGACGAGTAGGGGTATGTTACTACGGACGAAATGAATACGGCAATTAATACATCTGCAAATGGTATTGAGGCTAAGATTACAGATGTTAGTACAGTTGCAAATGAAGCCAAAACTAACGCAGCATAGGCCAAGGCTACTGCAGATGGTTTTGAAACTAGGGTTAGTACTATTGAACATCAAGGAAGTGATGTTTTAAGTAGATTAAATACAGTCGAATCCGAGATAACGCAAACTAATAGTAAGATTGATGCTAGTGTAAAAAAGAATGACTTAGAAACTGTTGGCATTCATCTTGATGGAGACAATAGTACAATAAATCTTGTTGCAGATAAGACCACTATCGGAGGTAACACATTCATTACAAGTGATGGTAAGATTTCTGCTAAGTGTATTGAATCTTAGACGATCGATACAGATTCGATTACTACAAGACAACAATCTAGTTCTGGAGCATATATTAATATTGAGAATGGCGTGTTACAGATGTTTGTTGCCGATTGGCCTTTCCCAGCCTTAACAATTAGAGCTGATTATAATTGGTCGGACGATGGCAGTCTTACTAGTGTTCCAAGATTAGCATTCTATGATCGCCAAGGATTTGTTAAATGTAGTATAGATATTGATGGGGTTCATACATATACAGGTAATGGAACATGGAATACATTTAGCGCATTTAAAATTGCCAAAATGTACGATTAGAATAGTACGTCAGTAGATACTACAATTAGTAGTTTTGTTGGATTGGCGACATGGCTTTCTTCTGTAAAAGACTATTGTGATACAGTTTGGTAGATACCAACTGATGGCGTTACTGCAAATGCAGTTATAGAAGGAATACCTGCAGATGGAGTTACACCAATGATCCTTACTGACGATTGTCAAGTTCGTAAGACTATTGGATATTGTTTAGCCGATGATTCATCTCATAGTAATGCAGTTTAGACATTGTATCAATATATGGCACCAAGAGATAGTAACGGTAAAATTACGTTGGATAATAATAATAATTTTACTTAGGAACAGGCTACGCAAATTGATGGCAAGGTCTTTATAAAACAGATCACAACAACTGATTTTAGCAATGGAGATGTAAGTCAATATTATCCAGAGGGATTGTTTATTAATGATAGTGCGATGATTCTTGATGGATATCCTACAGCACTGCTTGAAGATAATGGTCTTATTTCTGCAATATCTGACAAAACTGTTACATCTATTACGTTACCTGCAATGAAAGTTGCCACAATGGTTATAAGTGATGGAGAGATACAAGATGTTGATTCGAACGATCGTTCGGATACATCTAGCTCAAGGCATCCGTTCTTATATTCAAAGGCAAGTAAAACATATACTGGCGATGAATTGAAAACGCTTTTTAATTTAGATTAAAATGTTTGATATACAAGGCAGTAAAATAATATTAAAAACAGACGATTTGGCAATTCCTCCATTTCGCGATTTCTATAACAATGCTAAAAATAAACAAGATGCTATAAAGAAAATAGAGTTTATTATTTGGCGTTATAAATGGAATACTCCATACGAAGCATATCCAGAGAAAGAACGTACTTGGAGAGTTGCTAAAGATGTTTTTAACAATAAAGATTATATACCAGACGCATAGGTAGAAGAGCTAGCAAAACGATTTAATGAGTTTCAAGAAACCCCTATGACGAGATTGCTTAAATCTTCTAAAAATGCGGCTGAGGGGATAATGAACACAATGGATAACTATGCCAATGAAGACTTAGACATAGATACGGCTAAGAAACTTTCTGCGATACTTAAAGATGTTAGCGGTATCATAAAGTCCCTCGATCTTGCAATGAAACAGGCTAAAGCAGAACAAGTTGAAACTGGTCGAGTTAAAGGTGGTGGCGTTATTGGCATGTACGAATAAATATGGTAGATTTTAATTAGAAGCTCCACAATACTGATAAATTTAGATAGGCTGCTTTATTTTTTCAGTAGAATGGATGTTATACCTTAGCCCCCAGAGGTACGACTGATTATAATAAATATTGGGAGCAAGAAACAGAAAGATGCTTAAACGGATATACTGCTTCAGACGGTGAAGGTATTACTGGATATAATTATTTTTATCTTAACTACAGCCCGATCATGAGACTTAAAGAAACTGAATATGCTGATCGTGAAGGCAATACGAGAAAGCGTAGAGAGCGTATATTAGAGTTTCCAAGTTTCTGGGATTATGATTACTACTATTACAATGCTATAGAATAGGCAGAATTAGAAGGTAAACATATGGCGGTAATCAAGTGCAGACAAAGGGGATACGAACAACCATATAGCGAGCTTGTGGCTACACCAAATGGATTTGTTGAGATGGGATCTCTTAAGATTGGTGACGAAATATGGAATCCGGATGGAAAAACTACAAAAGTTCTAGAAATATACGAGCAAGGATTTAAAGATGTATATAGGTTAACATTAGCTGATGGTCGTTCTGTTAGATGCGGAGCAGATCATTTATGGGAAGTGATATGCGCTAATAATCGCTTCAAGAGCAAGATTATTACAACGCATGATTTATTAAACAATGGGTTGTTTAATAATTGTACAGTAAATGGTAAGAAATATAATACTTATAAGTATTATCTCCCAGCTATAGAGCCATTACAATACAGCGAGAAAGAATAGAAAGTACCCGCTTACGTATTAGGTGCATTGCTAGGAGATGGAGCGTTGACAAAAAGAACTCCAAAAATATCGTCTATAGACCAAGAAATATTAGATAGATTTAAAGAGCTACTTGGAGATGGATTTGAATTTAAATATGATCCTACTACTTCATGCGAATACAGGATTATAGATAAAGAAAGATTCATGCATAAAGATGAGTTTGAAAATGGATAGTACGGAGTAAATAGACTGCATAGATGGATCGAGGAGTTAGGACTATGTGTTTCTTGCTCATATAAATTTATACCAGATTCATATAAATACGGATCTATTGAACAAAGGTATGAACTTATAAGAGGATTGATGGATACAGATGGATATATATCAAAAAACGGATGCATGTCTTTTATTAATACATCAAAACAATTAATAGACGATTTTGTTGAAGTACTAAGAAGTTTAGGAATACTTTGTTCCGTATCTAAACGAGCTCCAGGTAAAGGCGGAGTATAGAACGGCAGAGAAATATTTGGAACAAAATTCGCTTATGTTGTGTATATAAAGGGAAATCCTGATATATTCTTTTTATCTAGAAAGAAAAACAGGATTAAAAAGAATAGAAAGTTTAGTAATAAAGTTGCTATTACAAATATAGAATACCTTGGAGAACAAGAAAAACAAAGATGTATTTTTGTTGACAATCCAAATCATTTGTATCTTACAAGAGATTATATCCCTACACATAACAGCTTTAAAGGAGCATCAATGTTAGTGCGAAACTATATGCTTATTCCCGGATCTAAAAACTTCGCTATAGCGTCAGAATAGAAATTCTTAGTTGGCGACGGATTGCTTACTAAAGCGTGGCAGATAATGGACTTTCTTGATAAACATACAGCTTGGGCTAAGCAACGTCTTGTGTCAACACGTATGGAAAGAACATCTGGATATAAAATTACTGATGAATTTGGTAAGTAGACAGAACAAGGATATTTATCTAGTATTACCGGTATTACTCTTAAGAACGACCCAGAACGCGTCCGTGGTACTCGAGCTAAACTTGTATTGTGGGAAGAGGGTGGTAAATTTCCAAGCTTATTAGACGCATGGCGAATAGAATAGCCTTCTGTAGAAACCGATGACGGTATCGCGTTCGGTTTGATGGTAGCGTATGGAACTGGCGGTACGGTTGGCGCATCATTTGACGGTTTAAAAGAATTGTTTTACAAGCCCAAGTCTTATAATGTACTAAGCTTTCCAAATATATGGGACGAAGGGCGAGAGAATACTGAATGCGGATTTTTTGTACCGGCTTATTCTAATCTTGAGTCATTTGATGAAAATGGTAATCAAGTGTATATGGATAAGGATGGAAATAGTTTAAAATAGAAAGCTATCGAAGAACTTATTACACAACGTAACAAGGTAAAAGATGGAGGAGCTAGTCAATCGTCTATCGACAGATTTATATCAGAACGTCCCATAAGACCATAGGAAGCTGTATTGGAAATTGGTAAAAATATATTCCCGAGAAAACTCTTAATGGATTAGCTTACTAAATTGCGCACAAATAAGAAGTTGCAGAATATGAAACATATTGTCGATCTTGTATGGGATGGTGATGGAAAAGTAAAAGCTATAGAAAAGAAATCCGGAGACATTACTACATATCCATTAAAGAAGGGCGATAAGCCACATGGTTCTGTAGTAATCTGGGAGTACCCAGTTAAAGATCCGCCTTTAGGACTATATATTGCAGGCTGCGACCCGTTAAATACCAGCGGGGTATAATCGAGCAAAAACGGTGAAAGTCTAGAACAGAAAACACCGTGCTAATCTTATAGATTGCGAAAGGCTATAAGGCAGTGTAACGCATAGGAGATGAATAAATATAATTCTCCCACGAGTGCTCGACGCCAATTTGGTGATAATATATGCTGAACTACATAGGGATATGTAGAGGTTAAGATAAAAAGCTTAGCGATAACAAATTGATGATCATGATGATAGTTTTACCAACTCTTTAGGTTCTACATTTATATTTAAGCGTGTAAGAGCAGGTGAAGCTTGGAACGATGTTATAGTAGCCGAATATTCTGGTAGACCAGATACTGCCGAAGAGTATTATGAAAACGTAAGAAAACTCTTAATATTTTATAATGCTAGACTATTATTTGAGAATGAACGTAAAGGTATATATCCATACTTTACTAATAAACATTGCGATTACTTACTTGCAGATCAGCCAGATAAAATAATATCTGAAGTATTTAAAGATAGTAAAGTTTAGCGAAGAAAAGGGTGCCATATGACTAAACAGATACGGGCATATGGTGAAGGATTAATATTAGAATGGCTTATGGATGAATACGAAGAAGGTCATCCTAATATAGAAAGAATATACAGTGAGCCATTACTTGAGGAGTTGATACAAAACGACGGGGTCCGAAATGTGGACCGCGTTATAGCTTTATGTATGACGATGATATATAGAGAAGAACTATATCAAGTAAAGGTGTCTTCTGCGAAAGAACAAAATAAACAGGTTGAACTCTTTGATATGCCTCTCTTTGGTCAACAATGGTGGTAGTCCGAAGATGAAGATATAAAAGACGATATACCAACATTCTTTGTTTAATATGGTACAAGATAATTTATATAATTCAACATTCCCGCAATAGAAATTACCTATTAAAAAGAAAACCGAATAGTGGCAGCATGATTGCGTAAACTATATAATTGGCGAAGGTAATGTTACATCTGGTGGATAGAATGTTTCACATTTCGGAGAGTTGTAGACCTATTATGATTTATATAATAGCAAATTCAACGAAAAGGATTTTCAGAGAATTACAAATCCGTTTCATGTCAAAGACGGATTTCCTGCTACTCCTCAAGACTTTAATATAGTAAGACCAAAAGTAGACTTACTTATTGGAGAAGAGACTAAGCGCCCATTAAATTTCAAAGTATGCCGCACTTCATAGGAGGCTACTTCTGAATTAATGGAGAAACAGAAATAGTTATTATTGCAATATATTATGCAATCAATAACTGCAAGAATGGATTCAGAACAAGCTTAGCAATTTCAACAACAAATTGAAAGCGGCGAAGTAATGCCTCCAGAGGCAATTGCTAAATATATGGATAAAGATTATAAAGATGTAATAGAAAATACTGCATATCACGCATTGTGTTATCTTAGAGAAAAGCTTTCATTAGATAATGAATTTGTTAAAGGTTGGAAAGATGGACTCATTGCTGGCATGGAGTTCTATTATGTTGGAGTTCAAAATGCAGAACCTTATGTGGAACGAGTTAACCCATTAGAGTTCTCATTTGATAAAACTCCTGGGCTTGAATTCATCGAAGATGGAGCATGGTGCTGCCGCAAGATGAGATTGCCTATTACTGAAATATATGATAGATATTATGATAAGCTTGAAGAGAAAGATCTCGCCAAACTTGAAGACATGATTAATTCTGTTCCAGCTCGTAATTACGGAGACAAGAATCCAATAGACGACTTTAATAAGATTACGTGGTTTAATCATGATAATCCTCTTACCGATGATTATGGTAAGTCTCACATAAACGTTTGGCATGTATGCTGGAAATCGTTTAAAAAGATCTATTATGTTACTACTCAAGATGAATCCGGATAGACTCAAGTTGATATAGTTGACGAGTCTTATATTCCTGTTGGAAATGAATTGAATATAGATCCAGATTGGATTGTCGAAGTATGGGAAGGATATAGAGCTGGCGAAGATTTATTCTTTGGTATACAGCCAATTGAATATCAACATGTTAGTATTGATAATCCAAATAGTCAGAAGCTTCCGTATTGTGGCGCAATTTATAGCGCTACTAATAGTAAGCCTAGGTCGTTGGTAAGCATATTAAAACCTTTGCAGTATATGTATATTGTGTTGTGGTATAGACTTGAACTAGCTATTGCTAGAGACAAAGGAAAAGTAGTGAATATGGATATTACGCAAATTCCTAAGTCTATGAGCATTACACCAGAACGTTGGTTACATTACCTTTCTAGCGTTGGCGTTAATTTTATTAACCCTTTTGAGTGCTTTAAATTTGGAACAGAAGTTTTGATGTCAGATGGTTCTATTAGAAAAATCGAAGATATTAAAGTCGGAGAATCGGTAATGGGGCCAGATGGCACTCCAAGAAAAGTATTATCTAGACATATTGGCGTTGATAATCTTTACAGAATAAAAGGAGGCAGCGGATGTGATGATTAGATTGTAAATAGTAGGCATCTGATAAAGTATAAAGAAAAGAACTTCTTCAAGAAAACTTATTTTGACAAATTGCGCACCCCAATAGATATTCTAAATGAAGATTCTAAAAAATCTTATATTAGTGGTCTTAGATATTTACAAAGAGCCGAGGATGTAAACATTAATATGGGAAAAGACGTGTTACTTGATCCATATATGTTAGGTCTTTGGCTGGGAGATGGATTTACAAACAAATCGGCCATTGTAAATGAAGATCAAGAAGTGTTGTATAGTATATACAGCTGGGCCAAGGCTCACAATATGGATATAACAATAGACTATACTGAAAATAATAGCGCTGTTGTATACAATATTGTCGATAAAAAAGCTAAGAAAAATATATTTAAACGATCTCTCAGATATTATAATATTTTAAATAATAAAGATATTCCAGAAGATTATATATATACATCTGTCGAAAATAGATTACAGCTACTTGCTGGATTAATAGATACTGATGGAAGTTTTAGTAAACGAGATAGAGTGTATACATTTAGCCAGTGCGAAAAAAGGAAGCATATTGTATACAAATTGGCATTTATAGCAAGATCTCTCGGATTTAAATGTACTGTGCGGCATTATCGTAGTGGGTGTAATAAATATATTAATGGTAGCAAGAATATTAGTGTTTGCCAAGATACTTATGTGTTAAGAATAATTGATGGCAAGTATGACATACCTTGTAGAATCGCAAGAAAACAACATCATTGGCAGAAGAAAAGAACCGAAAGAATGCTTTCGCATTTTTCTGTAGAATATGATGGAATTGGACGGTACTGTGGAATAACAGTAGATGGAGATAATTTGTTCTTACTTAAAGATTTTACTATAGTACACAATTGCGGTTGGAACATTCCTGGAAGAGAAGGAGGTAAACCATCTAGCTTTAATTAGATAACAGCACTTGATTTAACAATGTCTAATGTAATATCGGAATACATTCAATTAATGGATAAGATAGAGCAGCTTGCTGGGACTATCACAGGTATTACTGAACAGCGACAAGGGGCTATTACATCTTCTGAACTTGTTGGAAATGTTGAAAGATCTGTACAGCAATCATCTCATATTACAGAGCCATTATTCTGGGTTCATAATCAGTGTAAAAGAAACGTTCTCAACATGCTTCTTAATACTGCCAAAGGAATATGGCAAGATACTGGTAAAACCAAATTGCAATATATATTCGATAATGGTGAGCGTGCTTTCTTAGATATTGAAAAGAAGTTTTATTTCGAAGACATGGATGTGTTTGTAAGTGATACTTCTAAGGATATCGAAAGAATTAATAAGCTACAACAGCTTATTCAACCAGCAATGCAGAATGGAGCATCATTACTTGAGGCCGCAGAAGTTCTTACTACAGACAACTTTAATTTACTTAAATAGAAACTTAAGGATATGTAGACTCGTCAAGAGCAGATGCAGCAACAACAATAGCAACAAGAGGCTCAACAACAACAGTAGCTGCAATAGATGCAGAATGAAGCTAAGCAACAAGAACTTATGTTGCAAGAAGCATAGATGGATCTTGATAGATATAAGATTGATCAAGATAATGCTACTAAGATTACAGTTGCTGAGATATCGGCATATCGTGGTACAGAAGATAAGGATGCTAATATGAATGGCATACCAGATCCTATGGAAATAGCAAAAGATGCTACAGCTCAAATGAAGATTAGAGAAGATGCTTACACTAAACGATACGAGCAAAAACAAAAATCAGATATTGAGAAGGCAAAAATAAATCTCGAAAAGGATAAGATGGCTCATGAAACGTAGTTGCAGAAACAAAAGGATGATGCAGCTATGGAACGAGAGAAACTTAAGGCAAGAACTGCAATTAAAAACAAAGTTGTTGGTGAGCGATGAATAAGTTTGAAGAAACATTTCAAAGGTGGAAAAATGGTGAAAACTATTGGGATATAGTTGGGAATCCGTTTAATAAAAAGGAATAGCTTTAGCCATTAACTGACGAATAGCGTGCAGATCTTAATTCTTATCTTAATAATTTAGATCAATTTGATGAAGGTGCCGATGATGTTATACCTGTAAATACACGCGATTTGACTTATAATGTGCATCCGTCTGCTATTGGCGCAAAGAATCTTGAAGTAACATTACCAGATACCGAAGTTGTTGGTTATAGTCCAGAATACAAATAGAAGCATTATGCTAGTTCATTCGATCCTAATGGAGCAGAAGAATTTGTAGATATAGCAGGTCTTAATTTTATCCCAAACCCATTTAAGTTTACAAGACAAATAAACGAGGGGAATTATTTAGGTGCGGCAGAACAATTGTCTCCACTTATTGGGTTAGAAAGTAATACCGTTGGAACGATTGCGAATACAATAAATTTCAGACATCTTTTTGGCGAAGACGGAATATAGAAAACATACAAACGTCTTAAAGATTCAGATTATAGTAAAGCCGCGTTAAGTTTTGGTGGAGATTTATTATATGCATTGCCAATTTTAGATTAGATTAATAATACTAAAAATCTGCTAGAATTGTCTAAAAATAATAAAAATATTTTTAACAACGAATTAACTCGAAGGGTTTTGTATAATACCAAATAGCCTATATCTTATAGCACAAAATGGTTGACTATGGCTTTCCCATATAATTATATTAAAGCTATTGTCAAACAAACTTAGCCAAATATAGACAACCCATGGTGGAATCGCGGAATGTTTAAAGACGTCTTTAATGGACACTTAAAACATTATGGAGTTAATAATGATGTAGCATTAGATGCGAGAAAAAATGCATGGCTTAAATATTTAAGGCTTTCGCAATCAGGCAAATATAAATTTGTCGAAAATGCAGATGGTTCATATACAAATCCTGATGCAATCGCATAGCTGACAGATATGCCAATTTTTAATAACCACACAGTACCAATAAAACAGAGTAGTCTTAATCTTAAAGATTTTGTGACGTCTGCCGGAGGAAATGTTAATGGTGTAGTTAGATAGCTATCAAAAAATTCTAATAATAATTATTATGGAATTTTGGATATTTATGATACGTTTGATCTAATGCCAGGACAAAGGATCAATAAGAAAATAATCTCGTTTTTAAACAAATCAAATATATTGCATAAGACCGGTGTTAAAATTAGAGATGTTGGAAGAAGAATAAATCAAGATTATACAGAACATAGTAGAGAAACAAAACTAGGGAATTAGTTAAAACGAATAGGTAATAAATTAATAGATTTTAATTATAAAGATAGCAAACTTTACAATACATTGCAAAATACAGAGGTTGGCAAATTTGTAGGAGCAAAACCTTTTGACATACATTATACAATCCCATTTTCTACAGATTTAACAAAAACTATATATGGTTTTAATTTTCCGTTAAAGCCATTAGATAAAACCGTATATAAGGATTATTTAAAAGAAATTTATAAATCGAGAAAATAAATATAATCATTTATATTATGAATAAGTATTAGGAATTTATATACAGAATGTACCCATTAATTCTAGATTATACTTCTAGAAACAAACTCCCAAGATCCCTCGCTGATAATATGATGCGATAGATAGCATTTGAATCGAATTACGGGACTGCACCATTAGCGTTAAAATAGCATAACTATGGAGGGTACGGTAGAACTGGAAAAGGTGTATATAGATCGTATAAAACTGATTAGGATTTTGTAAATGACTACGGTTCGTACTTTTCAAAAAGAAAGGATTTGCAGAATGCTAAAAATATTATGGAGTTCGGAACGCTGCTTGGAAAAAAATATGGATATTATCAAGCCAATCCTGGAGACTACGCCAAAAATTTAGCACAGATGCGACAAGCTGATAAATATATGACTGCATATACTATGCAGAATGCTAAAAAAGCGTTAGATTAGTATGTTAGTCGACAGGCAGAACAACCTACTGATGCTATAGCAGTGCAGCCAAAATACAATTTTGATGCGTTATTAACTCCTGCAGATATTATTACAGCTAAGCAATAGTTCCAGAATATAATTCAGCCAAGCCCTTTTGATAATTTGCGTGGCAGCCTTATGCAGAATTTAAATCAACTTTAGTATTCTACGCCATAGGAGTACATGTAGCAAACTTCTTAGTATGATAATGGCAAGGATTACAATGGGTATGTAAATGCATTGGAACGTGCTGCTAATAAAATCCAAAATTCTCCATATGCTTGGAGAGATAAAGATGGGCAGAAATTATCTATAGATCGAATGCTATTACAAATGATGAATGATAATACGTATAAGTATAAAGATGCATATGATAATGGAGACTTGACCGATCCTAGTGGCAATATGCATTTCTCAGATAAATACAAAACTGCATATCACCCAACATTCTCAATCGAATCTATATTTAGTGGCAAAAAGTCTGAAAATAATCCAGAGGGAATTATTGGTGGAGTCTGGAGTAAGGATTGGAGTAAATATTATGTTGGGGATAGAGATAACTCTAGGTATTTCAGTCCAATTAGAACCATGATGTATTTAAAGAATGCTGAAAGCAAGCCTGTTAAACTTATATATGATTCTGGTATAAGAGATGTAATTAGAACAAAAAGATTAAAGAATCATAAAGTTTTTGGTTATGATTATGGAAAGTCTATACCAAGTCGATGATACTATGGCCACAGTACATGATGTTACCCAATCGGCTCTGAAAATATATAATGCTAAATAATTATAACGCAACTAAGCGTACAAAATAGTAAAGAATTAACTCATAATTAATTATGAAAAAAGATAAAAATACATCTATAATAGACACAGCTCTCGAACAGGCTGGATTTTCTAATCCAGAACAAAACGGTATCGACGAGCCTGCTACAAATGTTGATGATATTTTCAACAATACTATTATAACGGATGATAATTCTAATGAAAAAGATCCAGCAGATGATGCTGAGGACGATGAAAAGGATCCTGTGGAAAATCCAGATTCTAATGATGATACTGAAATTCCAGAGGATGTATTAAAAAATAATGATAATAATGATTCATCTGAAACAGACGATAGTGATAACGAACAAGGCGATACTGAAGAAGTTGATCCGCAAGAATCAAATCAGGTTACAGCCTTCTTTGACGCGTTCGCAGAAGCTATGCATTGGCAAGTAGATGATGATAACAAACCAGATACCGTTGAAGGCATTATTGATTATATGTCTCAATTAGTTGAGGAAAACAGTAAGCCTAAATATTCCGATCCACGCGTACAACAGTTGGATGAATATATTAAAAACGGCGGACAGTTTGATGACTTCTATAATGGCTTGTCTCAAGAAATTCAATATGACACGCTCGATATGGAAGATGAATCAAATCAAAAAACGGCTATATCAGAATATCTTCAATTGCAAGGATATAATGCGGATCAAATAAAGAAGAAAGTTGAGCGCTATGAAGATGCTGGTGTACTTGAAGATGAGGCTAATGATGCTGTAGCTCAGCTCAAAATATACAAACAACACGAACTTGAGCAGCAACAGTATGAACAGCAACAGGCTTATGAACAGCAATAGCAGCAGCTTCGGCAATTCTCTCAAGATTTAAGTAATTCTATTAGTAATCTTACTCAAATACGTGGTATAAATGTTCCTAAGGAAGACCGTGTAGCACTTATGAACTATATTACAAAAGTAGATGAGAATGGATTGACACAATATCAGAAAGACTTTAATAGCAATATGGTTAACAACCTTATTGAATCTGCATACTTTACAATGAAGGGTGATGCTCTTATTAATGGAGCAGAAAGAAAAGGTAATACTGATGCTGTTACAAAACTTCGTAAAATGCTGAGACATTCTAGTAAAAATCACTCGTCTCAGAATGTAGGTGAAACAAAACGTTCAGCCGTAGACATCGCGTCAAAGTTGTTTGGCTGATATATAACAATTTATTAATTTATGAATAATACACTTTTAAATAATCTTCAGCTTTATCGCGGACGTCGTTTTAGCGACTTGGTTGATGAAAATATGATTTCTAATGCACTTTTGACAAAGCCTCATGAAATTAGTGGCCTTTTGTCACTTGTGTTTGGTACAAAAGACGATGGCGTATCAACTGCTATCGATTTGATTACTGGCGGTCTTGGTAAAACAATGACTATCGAGAATCGTGAATATGAGTGGTCTGTAATGATCGATTCTGAGCATGCTGTTAATATTCGTTATGCTAAATATAATGGTAATGCAATTACAAGTGCAGACGATAGCATTACTCCGGGTATTAACAATAGTCCTATTTACCTTGGTCTCGAGGAAAGATATTTTGGTCCAGGCGCAGTTTTATCTTTTGATAATATTGATTTCCAAGTTCGCATTAGTGGTCATCCTTATCAGGATGGTTCTACTTGGGTATACGAGTGCTACGTAGCTGACGGATTTGCTGGTTCTTATATTCCTACAGAATATCTTCTCCCAGGACGTCAAGTAAGTCGTATTGGTTCTGCTTATGAAGAGTATAGTGACGAGGCAGACATCATCAACTATCAGACTCCGTTTAAGATGCGTAATAACCTTATGACTCTTCGTCTTTCTTATGATATCACTGGTGACGCTTATTCTACAGTTCTCGCTATTGCCTTGAAGGATCCAGAGACGGGTAAAACATCTTACTTGTGGTCAGACTATCAGTATTGGATTGCTCTTCGTGAGTGGAAGCGCCGTGAGGAAAAGATGTTGTTGTTTGCTCATTCTAACCGCAATTCAGATGGCACGTATAATCTTAAGGGAACAAATGGGCGTCCTGTAGCTATCTCTGCAGGTTTGTTCGAGCAGATCTCTCCTTCAAATGTTCGTTATTATACTACATTGACTGCGGAACTTCTCGAAGACTATTTGTTCGACCTTTGCTACAACATGCTTGGTACAAACGAGCGTAAGTTTATTGCATTGACTGGAGAAATGGGTTAACATTCTAGCCCCTTACAGCAGCGATGCTGTATAGCAAATCTATTTAATTGCTGGAAACTCTATTAAAATAATTAACTTAGACTAAAAATATTATGACGAATACATAGATGTTCGATAGAAAATCAGCAGCAAAGACTTTACATAAACCATGTAGAGGTTTTGAATATAGATATATCGTTTATATCGACGGAAGCGTTTATGATAGATATACCAAAGGATTAGTAAAAAGCAACAATGGTAAAGTTACTCTTGTTGGAATAAATAATAAAGAATACTGTATGCCAATCTAGAAAATTATAGATTCTACTTTTTGTGATTTAGATTTAACAAAATTTGACAATGTTAAAAATCACGAAGGATATCTTATAAATAAAAATGGCAGTTTGTATAATGTCAAATCTAAACGATTTGTATCCACCACAATTAAAAATGGATATTTAAGATATAACGTAGATTGGAAAAGAAGGTTGGTGCATGAAGTATTGGCAGATCAATATATTCAAAACCCGAATCATTATGAAACTATAGACCATGTAGATTGCAATAAATTAAATAATAGTATCGCAAATCTAGAATGGGTTACTAGAGAGGAAAATAAAAAACGCGCTTATGATAATGGATTAAACTGCATTATTAAGACTCTTGTAACGTTTACTAAAAATAATGATTCTTTTACTCTATTGGGACTAGAAAACGCTAGTAGGGTATTTAATATTAAAAAATCTTGTTTATGTACTATGATAAACAGATACGGAAACAAAGACATGGTTATCCCTAGTGGTTCTATGAAAGGTTATAAAATAACTACATAGAAATGTAAATGTAATGTTCAACGACTATCCGATACGGAGTAGGATTCAAGCGAATCTGATATGGTAGACATCCAAATTGGATGAAGATATAGTCTGGTCTCTTATGAAAATAAGAGCTCGAAAGAGATTTAGTTTAGCGAACTAAATAAACATAAACGATGAGAGAATTCGACCGAGTATTGAAAGAGAAGGCTGCTAGCTACACTCTTATTGATACTAAGTTCATTACTGGTTCTGGTCAGGAATTGACACTTGGCGGTCAGTTTACTACTTATAAGATGTTAAATGGTATTGAATTGACATTGAAGCGTTGCGCGTTGTTTGACAATATGGAACTCTTCCGCCAGTTGCATCCTATTACAGGTAAGCCATTAATGTCTTATACATTCTTGTTTGTTGATCTTGGCACACGTGATGGTCAGGCAAACGTTGTTAAGGTTTGTCGTAAGGGCCGTGAATTCGTTCAGTGGTGTACTGGCGGTTCTGTACTTCCAAATGGTTACGCAAACAATATTAATACAATGAGATCTAATAGCCGTGATGGTTATCAGGTTCACTTCCTTGGCGAAGAGGGTATTATGCTTCGCAATCCTCTGTCTTGCGGTATCTTGTATTGCGATGCTGAAGATACAGAGATCGAAAATAATGCAGACATTAACGTAGCTGCGTAATAATTAATAATCAATAATGTTCGAGCCTACGGTTTCAATAACATGCCGGATAGAATTTAATAACTCTGCACCGGAGGCTAAGCCAATAATACGAGAGTTGTACGTAGGTGTACGACATTACAACATACTAATAAATTATGGTAGTTGAATTAAAAATAAAGAAACAAAATCCTTGGGTTGGTCTTGTAAAATATCGCCATTGCTTTGATTACATTGCACCGTATTGGACTAGATCTGGAGCAAGGTATACTGGTTTAACACCAGAGGACGAGAAGTATTTTGAAAAAGCTTTAGGTTATCCAGAAGGAACACTTGCTAGAACAAGTGATTTTTGGGTTACTTATTCAGTGCGTGTTGGTTCCAGAACTGTCATTCTTGATGATAAGTATCCTAGCCAAGCTCTTATGATAAAGTTCTTGAGTAAGCACAAAAGAGTTGCTACAACATTAGAACAAAAAAATGATCCTAGTAAGGATTATATTATGATTAATAAACAAGAAGCTGCTATCCAAGCGAATAAGGCTAATAAGACAAGGCGTGAAGCGCTTAAAGAATTTGACAAGCTTAGTATGGATCAGATGCGCAAGTGTCTTAGACTTTATGGAGTATCTGCAAATGGTATGTCTAATGAGCTTGTCGAGTCTACATTGTTTAATCTTGTAGATAAGAATCCTACTAAATTCTTTGATCTGTGGGTTAATAACAAGCAGAAAGAAACTCAGTATTTGATCGAAGAGGCTATTTCTAAGGGTGTTATTAGAAAGGATAAAACTCAGTATTATTATGGTACTGAATTAATGGCTACTTCTCTTAATGATTGTATAGCATATCTCGATGCTAAAAAGAATCAAGATTTAAAGCTTGCAATTATTGCGCAGGTTGAAAATAAATAATTAATATTACACAGCATATGAAGTACAGTGATATTATTGAAAAATTCTTAATACTTTATGACAAGGATGGAGTCACTTCTTCATATCCGTCGCTTACAACATACGAAATTGCTACTATCTTAGACAAAGCTTACCTAGCTTTAATAGCTCAAAAATTAACTGGTACAAATAGTAGGCAAGTACAATTTGAAGGAGATCTTAAAGCAATTGAAGATGTGAGACCATTGTTAACTACTGAAAAATAGTATACTGTAAGCGATAAATCTATAGCTCAGAATGAGATTGTATTTAAGTTGCCAAATCCTCTTTTATACTTAATACAATGCTCTGTAAGCCTTTATAAAGCTTCTCCTAGTATATTGTCCACGAACGACGATAAAATCCTTCCTGTGACAATTATATCGCATTCTGATGCATTAAATTTATTTACTACAGAAACAAATATTCCATGGATTGAAATACCTAAAGCATATATAGAGGGATCTTATGCTCATGTATTAATAGATCCATATCAATATAAAATCAAAGGTAAGGACAATCCTTATCTTAATATTACATTTATAAAGAAGCCTATTATGTTCTTGTCTGCATTTACTGGCAATAACGATGTATTGGACGCACAAGAAATATGGAAAAACCAAATATTCGAACTAAGCGATACTATGGCGCAAGAGTTAATAAACTTAGCTATAGTGATGACTCTTGAGAATGTTGAATCTTCTAGGCTTCAAACTAAAGTTGCTACATCAAAACTTGAATCATGACACAAGAACAAACTAGATAGCTTGGAATTGAATTTGAAAGGCGAATACAATTAATGTATCCTAATTTTGAATTAAAAGAAAAGCTTACAACAGACACTATTTATTCTATGCTCAGTGAGTTTTAGAATCAATTTGTGAAGTCTCTATTCTTGAGCGAAGATCAAGTATAGAGTGGCACAAGAAGACAACGTTGGGTAACAGATATTACAAAATTGCTTACGAAACGTGATACTATAGATTCCAAAGAAAGCAATACTGATTCGTACAGTTCAGAATTTGTTGTACCACCAGATTACTTCTTATATATTAGATCTAATAGCTTAATTTCAGAATCATACAAAGGAAAACTTGATAACCTACAAGTTATTCCAAATAGCACAATCAAACAAGACGACGTATCAAAAGTTGTCATTTCTCATTTTAATAATCACGGCATAATTAGATACCCGTTAGTGGTATTAGAAGATAATAATAATAATGGCATAATTAGAGTAATACATGATGAATATACTAAAATAAATAAACTTGACTTAGTATATTATAGAATGCCATACGACTTTAATGTTGCTGGATTTGATAATGATAATATGGAATCTGGAGCTATACACAGCTCTTGCGAATTACCATATACGTGCTTTGACGATTTAGTTTCTGGGGCAGTTGAATTATTTGTAACTAGCTATAAGTTTAGATTGCAAGGAGTTCGCCCAGCTAATCAACAATAGCAATAGCAGCAACAACCACAGTAGCAACAACAAACATAGGAGGCTAACGAATGAAGTACTTAGATATATTAATAGGATTTGAGCGAGAGATAAACAAACTCGACGATACGATTAATAAGCCCGCTACTGATGATTCTTTATATTGGCTTAATCAAGCGGTATCAAAATTTTGCAAATTAAGAACTAATGGTGATTTTATACATCAAACCGGATACGAAGAAACGGAAAAACGATTTAATGATTTGAAAGAATTATTAACATTCTGTAACTTAGATGTAGAAAAAATCGATAGAACAAATCAATTGTACGATTCTTTTAAATATTAGTATCCACCTGATATGATGTACACTCTAAGCGAAACATTTGAGGTACAAGATTCTGAAGGAAAAAATAAAACTAATGTTCCAGTATTTGAATGCACTGCGGATAGTTTTATGTATCGCGTTACCAATTCGTTAACAGACTTTCATTACCGTGGACATTATGCTAGACCTCTTAGGGTAAGAACGTCTGACGGATGTTTGTTGTTGACCGACAAGAAGTATGATATATCAAAATATTTTTTGCAATATTTAAGATATCCAACACAAATAACATTGGATAATCCTACTTAGGAATATTCAGATTTTACAGATATAACGCTTTATGAGATAATTAAAATAGCTGCTCAAATGTATATCGAGAATAAGAAAGATCAACGCTATTAGACATTATCAAATGAAGTAAACACACAAGAATAATGCCCAGCCGGTTGGGTCCGGAATTTAATTAGATAGGGCTTAAATTAATTTTATTATGATTACATACGTAAATACAGTTTTTGTAAATAACGACTCTAAGGGCGTTATTACAACTACACCTGCAGCTCCTGTAGACGCTAATACACCTTCTACTGATGCTGGTAAATTTGTTATTGCTAAGACAGCAGATGATATGGGTGAGAAGGTTCGCATCGGTCTCGTTACTGATAAGATCCAAGTTATTCGTAAGAAGAATGGTAATGCATTCGCTCCAGTAATTCGCTGGACAAATGATATCAAGCCTAAGTGTCTTAAGTCTTTGAATAGCACAACTTATGAGGCCGACACTGAGGACAAGTATGATATTGAGTTCAATGGTCTTGATGCCGAAGTATTGAAAGATCTTGCTATGGGCGGTCGTCGTATTGTTGTTCGTCTTCAGTTCAAGGATCTTCCTACACGTTATCGTAAATGGTCTGAGACTTATGAGTACGTAACTAAGGAAGGCGATACGAAGGAAACAATCGCTAAAGGCATTGCTAATACTATTAACTATCAGTATAAGCGCGCTCGTGTAAACGCTACAGTTGCTGGTACAAAACTCACACTCGAGGCTATGCCTTATGATGACGACAATGTTGTTGATTCTATTAGCTGGGCAGCTAAGGTGCGTTTCACATGCAATGTGTATTACACAAATCCTAAGGATGCTGCTTTTGCTTCTAACAATAAGTACTTCTTGAAGGGTGTTACTATTAATAAGACTCCTGGTAAATGGTATGCAGCTTCCGCTAAGCTTGTTCGCGATCGTGAGGCTCAGTCATTTGGTTATATGGGTATCCTTAACCGTGGTGAAGGTACATATCCTATTATCAAGCCAGATCTTCAGACAAAGCTTGATGGTAAGTACGACTCTGTAACTCTTGAGTTTGAGAATACTTATCGTACAGCTGATGATTGGATTAAGACAAACAAGCAGTCTGTTGAAATCTACGTAAACACTGGTAAAGGAGCTGATGTACTTAAGGCTATACAAACAGCTTTTGGTATCGCAACTGCCGATAAGAGTGCAAGTGATACTAGTCACTAATAACATATAATGCTAGGGTGGGGCTCTGCCCTGTTCTAGCATTTATTTTTTATTTACATTAATACTTATAAGAATGGGAAATTTAAATATTCATTGCTGCCCATCTACTTAGTATGATATAAATCGTTGTGGTCTTCCTATATATCATGTAACTATTCCAGAATGCGATTGCGGACATTATTGCAACAATCATCATTCTTGTCACTATAATGGATTTGGAGTAAATCCGGATTGGTGTAGAATTTATTATCACAATTGCTATTTGGATAATCAATGTGGCAATCATTGTGGAATTAATAATATTTTCTTTAGCAATGATAGTGTTACTGATGTTATAGTGGGAAATATTGGATTTGTTATAGCTGTGTTAAGTCCATGTGATTCAGATAACGATTGCTCTTGGGAGTACGATAATACTGTATTAAAGGCTATTAATGATAAAGGTAACACGTTTACATTTATGGCTATATCTGTTAGTAAATATGGAGAACCATGTTCTACTACGGTAACTTGTCGCAGTAAAAAGAATCCAGACGTATTTAATACTATTGATGTAAATGTGTATGATTATGCCGATTCTATAACAATCGCATTCCAAAAATAGTTTAACTATGTAAATTATCACAAGACTCTCGAGTTTACTCCTATTGTTAATCTTATTAGCGGATATCATCTTATAGATGATAAAGATAATGTTATGATCGTTAAAATTATTGATGGCGAAGATTATGCACAATTATCTAAATCCGATACTGGTGTGTATACGCTGTATAACAATAATGATACTGAAAACAATAAGTCTGTGACAATTCAAGTAATGTCTAATATCTGCGCTCAGAATAAGAGTATGATATATAAAAACTATACATTCGAATTGCGCAATCAAGCTAATTCCGCAGAAGAATCAGAAGATGTTTATATGATTGATACTAAATATGATTCAGCAAATCATACATTTACTTACGATATGACCAACAATGTGATTCATACTAATTCAATAGCAAACGAATTTGACTTTTACAAGAAATAATGAACATATTACTTAAAAGAATAGCCAAGCGTGATAAATACACAATTGGCAAATTGTACATAAATGGCACTTATTTCTGTGACACTATTGAAGATAAGGATCGTGGATTAACTTAGCAAATGAGCAATACAGAAATATCTAAGATAAAAGTATACGCTCAAACTGCTATACCTACTGGTAAATATCAAATTGTAATGACGTATAGTTCTAAATTTAAGAAAGTAATGCCCCTTTTATTAAATGTTCCAGGATTTGCTGGCATCAGAATACATTCTGGCAATACGGCAGACGATACAGAAGGATGTATTATTACTGGATAGAACAAAGTTGTAGGCAAGGTCATTAATTCAAGAGTTACCACAGACAAATTATATAGTATAATCAAAGAGGCTTGCATTAAAGAAAAAGTTTATATAACTATATAGTGATATGGCAATTCTAAATTCTATTGTACATATGTATAATGCCGTAAGTGGTGGCACCGCATTAGGTAAGATTGGAATAACAATCGGCGCTCTATTAGCGTCATACATAGCGCCAATAAGTGGATTACTATTATCATGCTTTGCGTTTACTGTAGCCGATTTAATTTACGGTATAAAAGTAGCCAAACGACAAGGATAGAAGATCACTAGCGAGAAGGGTTGGAAGGGCACCCTTAAGAAAATATTAGACGAATTCGCAATCATACTATTAGCTAGATTATTAGAGTTGTCAGTAATCGGAGAACACGGTGTTTTCGTATTAACTGGTGGAACTACTGTAATAATTGCTCTTACTGAATTATGGTCTATATTGGAGAATCTTAATACATTAAATCCAAAAGGGCCATGGAGAGGATTGTCAAAATTCTTACGTAAGAAAGGAGAATAGTATACTGGTGTTGATTTGGAAAATTTATAGACGATTAAAGATGAAAGTAATAACAACGATAATAAGTTGGATACTGCAAAATAAAAGAATCGCCTTAGAGGCCATTTTAAGCCTCTTGGTGGCATTATCTTTACTGTATGGGATAACTATGCGTAATAATAATAAAAAGCTCACAGAGGACTTAAAAATAGCTAATAATAACATTGAGGCCTATTAGGGGTTACTTAGTAACTCTTAGTAGGCCAATAGTGTTTTATAGCTACGTGTGAAAGATTTGTAGTAGACAAATGATAAGTAGATTAAAGATTTAGTATATGTAGCGAAGAAGAATAACGTCAAAACTAAACAAATAAAGGCTGCGGCAACCCAAACGCAAATTATAGACGTTACGAGTGAAAACGAGACTAGTATTCCATTAGTAAAAGATATTATAATACAGGATAGTATTATATATAATATATATACTAAGTTATACTATACTATATAGAAAGATAGTATAAAGACTAAGTTAAATGTATCTAATAAACAAGATCTTATAGTATATACTAAACGTGAATACAAGAATAAGAAATGCTTTTTAAAACGTTTATTTACATTAGATTTTAAAAAGATAGATAAGATTTAGTATAAAATAATAAACTCTAATGACTTGATCAAATAGGACAGTGTTAGAGTAATACAAATACAATAATATGAAAACATTTTCACTCCGTACATTGATAGACGATATACTATTAATGATACGAAATAATAATATTAGTGAGAGTGAAGACTTCTCTAGAGCTTAGATAAGAGCGTGGATAATGCAATATAAGGCAGCTCTTATAAAGCAGGCTCATGATAAAGATGAAGAAACTGCCGAAGATGAAGACATAGACGATACTTATGTATCTATGAAGGGACCTCTAGAATTAGAAGAGGTTGAATCTTTGGACGATAATCACTTATTCACTAGAAGAACTAAAGAAGAAATACCGCAGCTATTTGATAAAAGCCCAAGGTCAATTATATCGGTGACTGATCAATCTGGCTGTACGATACAACAAATGCCGCAAGAACGTAGACATTTTCATTGGTTCAGAAGATATACTTATTCTGAACTTACGTATTACTATGAGAATGGAAGAATATATATTCAAGGCAATATTGATTGCGATAGGCTTAAATATATATTTGTTACTGGTATATGGGATGATAGTTCAGATGATACTGATGAAGATGATGTTGATATACCAGGATGGATGGTCCCTCAGATTAAACAGTTTATCATTAAGAACGAATTAGCATTTATGTTAAGACTTCCAAGTGATGATACCAACAACGCGACATTACAAGGAATTAAACCTCATGGACCACAAGATACGCAGAAATAAAAAATCGTATACTATCTATGACATGTACAGAAATTTTGACGAGAATGTGTCTTATTTTGATTTTAAGCGCATTTTGTCAGAGTTTAATAAACTTGTACTAGAATCTATTTAGGATCGCTCAGAGGGCTTTAAAATGCCCTATGGGCTTGGTTATATATGTATTGTTAAATATAGACCCAAATCGTTATCAAAAGAATGTTTGTCGATAGACTATAAAGCATCTAGAGAATACAATAAGCATATATATCATTTAAATGAACATTCGGATGGGTATAAGTTTAGATTGTTTTGGTCTAAGCTTCCGCAAACATTTCCAGATAGATATAAGTATTAGTTACAGTTCGTTAGATAGAATAAAAGACGATTAGCGCAAAATATATTTAATAACAAAGATTATATAAATATAAATGATTTACAAATATACAAAATGTGAGTCTGTTATAGCGAAAATATTAGCAGACTTAGATGCTTCTGAAAAGAATAATCGCATTACAGATATTCGTGAGTGGATCTTTGAGGCTATGGAAAAAATTGGTGCGCCATTACAATATGTTACGAAAGAGTCGGAATCAATGCCAATATGTGATTATTAGGTTCCGATTCCTGATGATTTGCACGACTTAATGACTGTAGCGTATTCGGCGACTCCGGATGGCCCATGGATACCAATGAGAACTAATACATCTTCTTTCAGAGAACCAGATCATCGTAAATTCTCGCATACAGAAGTACCAATAGTTGAAAAACTTCCAACAACTCAAGCTGAATTATATACATATAAAGGCGAACTTGAATTACAAAGACATTTAAATGACGTTGAAGAATTAACATATTTCTTAAAACCAGGATGGATAGTAACAAACAGAGAACATGGGTTTGTTAAAATTTCATATAGAAGTATTACTACCGACGAACGAGGTTATCCATTAATACCAGATTTGTCTTCATATCAAGAAGCTATATATTGGTATGTTGTTATGAAATTGAAATTCCCAAGATATTTGAATGGATAGCTTGGCGGCCATAGAAAGTATACGGCGGAAATATATAATACGATTGTTAGAAACTGGAACTTCTATAGAAATCAAGCTTATGCTGAAGCATTAATGCCTACCGAAGGAGATATGAGAACAATAAAGAATCAATGGAATAAACTTATCCCAGATTGGGATTCAGATGATTATTTGTTTGCTCCAGTTGGTAGACGACAAATGAATTATAACGATTACTATTATGGATATTAATAACAATTAGCAGCAGAATACATTTGAAGGCGGAATGAATTCCGATACTTCAGATACTAGACTTTCTCCGAATTAGTATAGAGAAGCTAGAAATGTTAGACTTGTTACTAATACTGGTAATAATTCTGCAGAAATTCACATGATAGAAGGCGTTGCTAAAGTTGGCGATCTGTATAATACAAAATAGATTCTCGCTACTACAAGTATCCGTGATTATGGAATTATAGTTGCAGACACATCCTCCGATACTAAATCGTTTAATGTATTCTACTTTAAAAATAAGAATAATAATGTAGAATTAGAACATTATGATTTTGGAGACATAAAACAAGTATTTAAACAGAATATAAGCGGTAATTTATAGAAGCCTGTAGATATTACTTGTAGATGGGAGAATGATAATCTACTTAAATTATATATAGCGGATGGCAAAAATCCAATGATGCTTATTAATATATTTAAAAATTATGATGCAAATATAAGTATCGATGATTTAAGTATATACCCATCTGTAATTTTTAGTAAGCCAATATTTGAAGGATTTATTAACGGGACACTTGAAGGCGGGTTATACCAATATTCATACAGGCTATATAATAAAAATGGATAGGCATCAGAAATATCTCCAGCCACTAATCTAATACCAATGGTATCATAGTCTGGTGATTACTATAATGGAGTTGAACAGGGTAAACCTTCTGGAAACGGAATTTAGATAAGCATCGATGTTAACTATAATAAACTTGAATATATTCAAATAATCCGTACTCATTATGTTGAAGCTGGACAAGATCCTATTATAGAAATTATATACGATTCAAAGCTTACAGATGATTCATTTGTTTTTTCTGATTATGGAATAAAAGCGTATTAGACATTGACTCTTGAAGAATACAATTCTATGTCTGGAGAACATATCATTCCAAAAACAATAGAATCTAAGAATGATTATTTGTTTGCAGGATGTATTAAAAAGTTTGAATCATACGATAATAACATAAAATCTGTATTTAACAATTTTGACGCCAGGTCATATTCGTGCGACATAGATGGATATGTTACGCTGTATAATCAGAATGAATAGTTAGAGTCAAGATTTAAAATAGATGAAATTCCGGAACTCAATGACAATAATAAAGAATGGGATTGCATAAATAAGACTGGCAAATACTATGATGGAAACAGTCTCGAATATGGAGGTAGGGGAAAATACATAAGTTGGAAGTTTGTAACTGCAGATTTATATGAAGATACTACTCCGTGTGAAAAGAATACACTCGATAACGACTGTGTTTTATATGATAGTTAGCAAGAGTATTATATACACAACTAGGGCAAAGACATGGTTCCTAATGTAGCTTATAATGAATATATAGGAACTGTATTACCTTGTATAAGAAAGAAATCTGAAAAAGTACATAAGATAACAACTCATACTATAAAACGTAATGGAGGTGCTGGATCTTATTATTATATTAATCTAAATGGCGTTAATTGGGAAAATGAATTTAGTCCTAATTATGGAGATCCATCAGTAGCATATTCTTTAAAATCATTAAGACGAGGAGAAACGTATAGATACGCAATTGTGTTTTACGATAGATTCGGATTAACTACTGAAGCTAAATGGATAGCAGATATAAAAGTTCCAGAACTGTATGATAATGGATTTAATACATTCACGGCACACGGTGGAACTGGAGACATAATATGCGAATCGAATGGATTCCGTTCAACAAGATGTGATTTAGTTACGCATCCTATTGGCATTAGATTCGAAGTAAATCTTCCAGATGAAATTCGAAATAATATAATTGGTTACGAAATAGTAAGATGTAATAGATCTGAATAGAATATACGTAATCTTATGTAGGGCGTATTAGCTAGACCTATTAATGTAAAAGGCTATATGGATGGTGTAAGAACAGAAAAGTCTTATACTCCTACAGGATATTTATCTACTTGTAGATATTGGACTGGCTCTCAAATAAGATACGCAAAAGGACAAAGCGCTGTTGACGAAGATGCTAAAAACGGAATTATTTATGAATCTGATAATTCTGAAAACTTTAATTTGTATTAGTTTATATCGGCAGAAACAACGTTTCAACCAGATAGTGCTGAATACTTACTTAAAAATAAGAATGTGACGCTAGCTGCTCAAAGGTATTTGTTCGGACAAAGTTGGGATCAACCTATAAATTCATGGAGTGGAACAGAATCTTACGCTACAAATTTGAATAAAATTGCACTCGGCAGAATTGTAAAACCTGGCCCATATAATACAACCGTTAGATTCGGTGGAGTGTCATCTCCTAATTATAGAGACAGTAATAGACACGACTTAGAAAATGTGTATGGATTCGGGACTCAATCTTCAGCAAGCGTATTATTCCCATTTGATGTAGCTATAAAAAGACAAGGAATGGAATCTACTGACGAATTTAGACATTCTTGGTCAATGGCCATCTCGGATAAATATCAGCAATGGTATCAGAATTCGTATTTCGACTTTAATAAAAATTCCAAACGTGCATATTCTATAGTTGGTTCAAATATTTCAGATATAACTCCTTATTGCTTTTCTTACATAAAATTATATGAGCAATCTGATGATATAACATATAGGCAAACGAATACTTCTCATAACGGAAGAATGACAACATTTTCAGCGTTTACTGGAGATTATGATAATGGAAATACATAGCAGTTTAGAAGCCTATATAATCAATATCCATATCATCTCAGTAAAGTTCAAAATGTAACTGTTGGAATTAATGATTGTAAGATGGCTTCAACTTATGATTATTATAAGTTATTTAATGAAAGTACTGATGGTAATTCGGAAAATAAATCTATTCAGTTTAATTATTCAAATCAAGATAGTGTTGATGGATTTACTTATTACAACAACGTTGTAGAAATAGCAATTGGTCAATCGTTGGATGAAGAGTTTTTAAATAGAACTGATTATGCAGGAGAGGAATTCAGAGACAATTATAAAGGTTGGTCTAATACTATATTCGGAATTGGTGGAAGATGCATGTTGTTGTCGTTAAATTATCAAGACATATCACAAAACGCAGCAACGTTCTATAATACATCGGCTGCTACTTCTAGATATAATGAAAATGATGCGATAGTATATCCTAATTATACTGTGACATAGCCATTACCAGATTATATATACAGTTATTATTACAACGATCATAAGTATGACGTCAGACAGAATTATATCGTAAACGGATAGAATATATTTAGTAAGTATTTAGGCGGATTGGATTATCAAATAATCGATAATAAAAAGTCTAATATTTATAAAGCCAGTATGTTCGGTACATTCTTATGTAATATATAGCAAACACCAGATATATATGGAGGTCAATCTTATCAAGACAGAAAGCAGAATATATATTACAGCTATGGCGATTTCCACACTCCTGTATCATATAGAGATGACATTTTCGTATTTGATGGAGATACTTATATAGTACCATTAGAATATGTGTCAATGCATAAGTGGGCTACGTCTGATAGGCGCGTTAAGAACCCAATGAGGACGTCTATAATTTATTCTATTCCAGTTGAGACTAGTATTAATGTAGACTTATCGTATGGTCATGAATTTAGTAAACATGCACTTGGCAAATCAGAGGGAAGCCCTACTACATTCTTACAAATAAATCCGACTGTTGATCAGAATGCTGGATATACTCAATCTGATAAGTTATATTCTTATAATGGTGTATTCTCTACTAATCAAAAAGCTAGATTATTTTCAGCCGATCAACAAGAGAAAGATTACGAAACAAGCATAGATTATCGTACATATTATTCTTCACCGATGGAGGCAAACGAAAGAATAGATAGCTGGACAAAGTTCTAGACTTCAAACTTCTTAGATGTTGATACTAGATATGGTGCAATAAATAAACTTAGAACATTCTAGAATCAATTATTATTCTGGCAAGACAGAGCTTTTGGTAAGTTTGCGGTTAATGAGAGAGCTATTATAACAGACAATTCTAACGCTGCGTTACAACTTGGCACGGGCGGAGTATTAGAAAGATATGATTACATATCCAATATACACGGAATGAAACGTGGGCAGATTACCGACACTCAGTCTGATAAAGCTTTGTATTGGTGGGATGGAAACAATTTCGATATACTTCAATATTCTAGTTAGCTTACCAATATATCTAAGTCTAATAACATTTAGAATTATTTAATGTAGAATGTAAGTAGATTTGACAGAAATCCAAGATCTACATTTGATTATAAATATAGAGAGGCAATATTCTCAATACTTTCTAAAACCGATTCTCAAGACGGACAATCTCTTATATTCAATGAAGATACTGGCACATTTACATCGGTAAATGATACGCATGATAATATGACTCCGCTTGCTATAAATTTTGATTTGTGCAAATACTTTATAACAGATAAGTTTATTTATAAGAGCAATACTAGTGTTAATAAGCATGCATATTCTATATCTGAAAAGCAAATTAAACCATATATCAAATACGTGGTTAACAATTCATATTAGATTCCTAAGGTGTTTGATATTCAAACGTTTGGCGGATACTTCTAGGATGAATCTGAAAATAATATTTGGGACAATAAGAATGATTTAGGATTAAACTTCTTTACACGGAATTCTACTATAAAAGATGACTAGTATTATCAAATATCTAATATAGAAGGATCCTAGATAACTAATAGAGAATATGATTATAGATTAGACATACCTAGAGCCAAAGTTGACGGTAAGCCTAGTTTGTTTGGAAATAGAATGAGAGGAAAAACTATGACTGTTGAGATGTATTCTAATAGTAATAGTGTTGATTTTTCATTACAATATATAATTACTAAATATAGAATATCATGCAGTTAAAATAGATAAAATACATTAAGAATAATCATTGTTTGTCAGGATTTGCTGAAGGTGTAGATGGTAATTCAAGTTAGAGTGTAGTTTAGCAGATGATTAATGATCCAGACTTTAAGACAATCGGTATTCAGTAGTATGATGCGTCGAAATATGTAAAAAACTTATCTACGGACGAATTGTCTAATTTTAAACCAGTATTTCCTAAAACTGGCGCTACATCGTCATTTAATATCGGAGGAGCGTTAAATAAAGCTGGAGGTATAGCATCGTCTGCGTTAGGTGCATTTTCTGCAATAAATAATGCATTTCATGCGCCAGTTAAATCTGAAAGACAAATGAATTCTGAAGCTGGAATAAGCAGGCAGTCTATAAATGGCGTATCTACATAGTTGTAGAATGATGTAGATACAGCAGGATAGATTAAAGAAATAAACGCTGAGAATACACAAAACACATTGGCTGCAGCAGGAGCTGGAGCACAAGTTGGATAGAAAGTTGGTAGTCTTCTTGGCCCGATTGGAGGTTTAGCTGGTGGCGTCATAGGTGGAATTGGAGGATTTGTTGCTGGAATATTCGGAGGTAAGAACAGAAAGCGCAAATTAATGGCCAGAATACGTACTGCAAATATAAATAATGCGTTAGGCAATAATCAGCGATTAAGTTATGCTAATACACAAGGCCTTCAATAGCAATATGATGCAAATCACGAAAACACAGAAGACGATTTATTGTATGCGAACTTTGGTAAAAGTTCATTAAGAATGATTAGATATGTTAAATAATAAACAATTAGGTAAAATATGGACGCCTGAAGGTCCTTCTTATGGCCCAGTAAATAGTCTTGTTGGTAAGGGAGAATCTATTGTAAACCTATAGGATTAGACTGGATCTATTGTTAGAGATGGTTAGTACGGACAAGATACAATCCCGTCAAACGTTAAACAAAATGATGACAATACTATATTTGGTAATCTGTTAAGACCTAATGGTCAAGAGACATTTGCATAGGCGGCAGCTCCATACACACAACAACTTGAACAAATAAATAATATGGAGAAGAAGTATAAAAATTATGGAGATCGTAGTTCGTTGTCAAAAAGAACAGCAGAATTCCAATAGATGCAATTTAATAAAATAAAGTAGCCAATAATGCAGAACCTTAATAATCTCGCACAAGAACAAGTTAAAGTTCATCAGATGCAGCAATAGCAACAATACAATTGTGGTAAATTACCTGGATTTGAAATAGGGGCAGATGGATTTTATAATTATCTTCAAGGAAATACTGGTTTTAAATATTTTGATAATGATTATCTGGCAAGAACTCCAAATTACATTCCAATGATTGGTTAGGCTAAATTCTTGTCTTCTAATAAAGCCGGCAATACAGATGGAGCTTATACTCCTTGGAATGGTATGGGGAGATCCGCACAATGGATGGAAAATATGCCAGGATATTGGGATGCGACATTAACGATGCTTAATGGAGAAGGAAAACCAAACCCAATATTTAATGCTGCGGTAAATGGCAATATTCCTTACACTAAGAACCAGCCTAATATATTAGGTAGATTTGAAGGGCTTTATGGCCCACAGCATGCTTCTCCAGATATGGAATCTGATTATATAAAGCCTGTACTTGGCAATTTCGCTAGAAGGGTTCCAAGATATAACCCATTAGATGGCAAAGCTCCAACATTAGACTAGCTGTCAATATTAACAAATAAACCATACTCTACCGATAGAAATGGATTGTTAGTAAATAAGTATTATACTGGAGGTCTTAAGTCTGACGCTCCGACAGAAAATAAATATAGCCCAGAAGGCCGTAAATCATTCTGGAAACGATTGAGTGATAAACTTACTCTAAATCCAAATGATATTGGTGATTATCATACTATCCCAAGCCTTGCTACAGCTGGAGTTGGTTTAATGTAGTATTTAAGAGCTTAGAAAGACGATCCTAAGGGTTCTGATGTATACGCTAGAAACAATTATGAAGATGAAGGTCTTAGAGGTCTTGCTGGGCTTAGACAGAATCCTTACGAAATACTTCGTCAAATGTATGATGCTGAGCGTCGTGGCGCATATTCAATAGCAAATTCTGCTAACCAAATTGGTAAAGCGAATCAAAGAGTGGCATTAGCATTAGGTTCGCAATCTAATATGGCTAAACAATTAACTGCTATAAACGAAGCCAACCTTAATCGTAAACAACATTATTATGATCAAGCTTTATCTACTGGAGCTCAGAATGCATCTAGAAGACAAGATGCTAATAAGTACGATTTTGAGACATTTACTAAAGCTCATGCCGCAAAGGAGCAAATGAAACAAATGGGATTACGAAATGCATTATCCGCATTGTGGCAATATAATGCTAATGCATTTAAACGTGACATGGGAAATAAACAACTTAAATTATATAACAAAACGCTCAATCAAGACCAAGCTAGATTACTTGCTCAGATTGCTGCTCAATACAATATTTAATTATGATATTTTAGTACGATTAGGCATTGGAAATGCCGACCATGAATGTATATGATGACGGACTCATGCAGTAGTACATAAATGCTGTTAGAGATGATTATAAGCAAGGTTTGGCTGATCAAAAAGAGTTTGTTACCAAATATGGAGATTTCTATAGTCCTATACAGAAAAGTGTTGATTGGTGGAACGAAAACGTAAATGATCCAATTCGAGACTTTGTTGCACAAGCATCATAGTCTGGAATTGATATGAGGTCTCCTGAATTTAGAGCAGCATTATCTAGATTGCAAAACAGTATGCCATATGGAGAAATGTAGCGTCAAAAACAGCAAGCTAAAATGGCCGAATAGTATATTTAGAATCGCGACGCTTTAATTAGAGCTGGTAAATTTGATCCAAACTTTGAAAAGTATCTACTTAATGGCAAGACGCTAGAAACATGGGATCCAATTAAAGACGGTTTGTGGACAAGAACGTCTCCAGAACAGCTTAATGAATTATCTGCGTTTGCAGCATTATCTACAAATGGTCTTAAAGATTCGTTCATTAAACGCGAAAATGGATACGATCATTATGGTATTACTAAAGAGAGAGTCCAAGATGCTATTGGTAGAAATATGTTAGATTATCTAAACTCTAATTCTGGAAAGTATTATCTTGACTTAATAGCAAAGGCCAATAATCTCGATATTAAAGATCCAAAGCAACGTAATCAAGCATAGCAATTACTTTTAGATTAGGCTGTAGCTAGATCTGGAAAAGTTAGCGATAATATTAAAGTTAACGAATATGATCTACTTAAGGTAAAGAATGATTATGATGTACAAATGGAGAAGATGCGGGAGGCCAATGACATTGAAAAGTTGTTAATGAAAGGTGCTTACGGATCAACAAATGGATAGTCTGGAGTATTTGCTGCACCGAAAGGTATGACGGCAGAGTTTGTTCCTACTGGTTATCGTGTTACTCATTCGCCAGAATATTAGGGCAATATGACTAATAACGAATATAATGGACCTGATGGGAAAGTGTCTAAATCAAGTACAACAAAACCAACGTATGCTGAAGTATATAATATAAGCGATCCGAAAAACGCAGATATATATGTAATTAATGATAAAGGCGTTATGCACAACCTTAAAATTGGGAATCATAGTAATCACAATGTTCGTTTTTATCCAGTAAAAGGTGCAATCACAGAAGGGAGGACTGGATTTTATTATCAATTGGGACAATTGACTTGGGCAGATAATTCTGGCAAGGATATTAAATCTAAGGACAATGTATGGATTAGACTTAGAAAGCAATACGTTCCAAATAAAACTAATAAATAATGAATAATAATAGATTAATTTACAGAGACGCAAAACCCGCTAACTCAGAACGTGCCAATTTGTTTGACAGATTAGCAAATGAAGCTCGTGCAAAAACTGCTGCTTTTAGACAACGCCCAGATGTATCTAAGCGTCCACGCAATGTTGAATGGGTTGATAAAGTTATTAATCAGACAAATAAGGATTTATATGGAGATGTTGCTCAATACATCAAGCCTGTATCACGTAGTTAGGCTATAAAAGATCGTTTAGATTTTAAAAAACGATATAATGACTATTGGGATTAGGTGCGATATAGAAATAAGGTAGATCAAGAAGAGAACGCTGAAATAGAAAAAGAGCGACAATCGTTATTCGGAAATGGCTATGCCTCCAAAGTAAGTAGAGTTTTACCTATTGATCTAGCAAATCTTTCTTATACTGTTAAGAATATTGTTAATGATATTGCAGCGAATAAGGCTAGCGGTGGTGCCGAAGCATTAGAAAGCGATAATAGAGATTTGTTAACTAAGTCAGATTTAAAAGACGATGTAATAAACTATCTTAAAATTAAGTAGCAGTTTGACTTAGTTAAAGAAGCCCTTCCGCAAACAACTGGAGATAAACGACGTGAACTTGAGAGTGAATTGTATAGCTACAAACAATATCTTGAAGATCCAAACAATATCTAGAAAATGTCAGATTACGCTAATGCAAGAAATCGTGAACATGGATTTTGGAGATAGTTTGGGGACGCTCTACGTGATGCTCCTGGTACAATGCTTGAACACGCTCTTGGATATACTGGAAAAGCAAGAGAAGAAATTTATGGAAGTCCAGAATTAGCTTAGAAAGTACGTGATAAGAGCTTGGTAGATGACACTGTTAAAGCTCTTATTTCTAAAGGCAGAGACTCATTAAAAGGAGAAGTTGGAGATGCTGCGTATTAGGCAGATGATTATTCTCTTGCAATAGCCGGAATTGAAACAGAAGACAAATCTGACAAAAACGAAATAAAAGAAAATAATGCTAGAGCGAACTAGCTTAGACTTGATGAAGCTAGAATTAGACAGAACATTCCAAGGGTTTGGACTGAAAAGTCTTAGATAACACAGGACTAGTCTTTATTTAATCCAGATTATTGGAAATACTGTGTTCCTGGAACTGTTGGATCTTCTATATCTTCTGACAATTTCTGGAAAGCTATGGCCATCAAAGGTGGTACAGCAGCGCTTGGAGCTGCGATTGGAGCAGTAACCGGAGGCTGGAAAGGCGCCGCTTAGGGGGCTGTTAGTGGCTGGAATGCAGGTTCTGTTTTTGCATCTCCATGGGATGTGGCATCTGGATTTGATGAGAATAAAGTCGAAATCCATGACAAGTATCTTGATAATCTTTAGAAAAACCTCGATGCTAGAACCGCGAGCGATAACGCAGATGGTAAAGTATCGCCATTAAAAACAGCAACACTTTCATAGCTTTAGAAATAGAGTCTTGAGTATTGGCGCAAACGAGGAATGTCTGATGATTATATAAATAATCATTATGATATTAGTAATGATGAAGGTGTTCGTAATGTATTAAATGATCTTGCATCTGGCAGAACATCAATTACAAGCCCATTGGTTAAGGAATGCGCAATGGACGCAGCTCTTGGTCTTAATGCTCAATATTATTCAGATAATGTTGTTACAATGAGTGACACCTTCGTTGGATTGGGTGTAAATTGGCTTCCTGGAGGAAACTCGTTTAAGCTTGGAAAGACTATAATTAAGGGTACTGGTAAAGTAACTGGTATTACTGCTGCTGGTAAAGCGATTGCTAAATCAAAATTTGTTAAATCTGCTGGGAATATAGCAAAAAAAGCAAAAGATTATATTGGTGTTGAGCGCGGAAATAGCATGATAATGTTTGATAACGCAGCATCTAGAGTTGCTTCTACTGGGGCTGCAATTGATGCTACTGAAGCTGCTGCTGGCGGAATGGCAAACTCATTTAAAGCTGGATATAATGCGGTTGGCGGAGCCGCAGAAGAGCTTGGATTTGGTTTAGCTGGTAAGGCTGCAGCCGGTACAGTCGCTGGTACTGGAAATGTTCTAGTTAGAGCTGCGAAATCTGCATTGCCACAGAAGTATCAGCAATTTATAGATGATTTTGGAAGAGCTGCCGTTAATAAATATCAAGGAGTATTGGATAAACTTGCTCCAGTTGGTTCGTGGAGAAGATTGGCCGCTAAATATGGATATCAATATGCCAAACGTAGAGCCATTGGTGCCTTTTCTGAGGCGACAGAAGAAGGTAATCAATATCAGTTTTCTCAGAAAGACTTTTCTAAGTATAGATATGGATTACCATCATTAACGGATTTGTTTATTGGTCACACTGAAGCTACAATGAATGCCGTTAAATCGTATGCATCATTATTTGGCATATGTGATAGTGAGCTTAAAGACGATATGGAATATTGGAACAATGTTAAGGGCGGAGCCGCTCTTGGCATGGCCAATGTTGAAGCTGCTATTCAGTCTGGTTTGTATACAAAAGAAGCTTATCAATAGCACGCTGTTAATAAAGCTCTTCAATAGGAACTTGCGAAGAATCGTGAAGACGAAAATATGACTAGGCGTTCAAATCAAGCTGTTTCTCAACAAATGGCCAAAGGTCGTGGTGATGCGGTTATTAATTATCTTGAAGAACAAAAAGCTAATGATCAACGCAGATCAAAAGATCAGCGCATGGCTTCAGACAAACAATGGGATAACAAAATATAGACTGCTAGAGAAATACAAGCTCTTACAGAAAATAAACAGCTTACAAGACGTCTTGAAGCTAAAGGTATAAAGTATGGCTCTGCTCAATATAATGCAGCTATTGCTGACTATTATAATTCTAGACAGCAGATTAGATAGAATCAAGAGGATATTAATGATATAAATCAACGTGTTCAACAACGTGGAACTACGAAAAATAATTTGGATGCAGTTAGGTCTTATGTTGAATAGGAAGTAGATCAACAGATAAAACAGTCTGGACAGAAAGTATCTGACGAAGAACGTGCTACTATTGTTGAAAACAGAGTAAAGGAGCGCGCTGCTATCAATGTTCTTTATAATCAATTATAGTCATTACTAGAGTTAAAGTCTAAAGTTAATACAGTAAAAGGATTCTTTAGAACATTAAAGCGTAATAAATTAAACAATATACAAAGTCATTCTATTGCATTAAAACATCTTAACGATCAAATATCTCAAGTAAAATCTTAGATTAATGAGCTTCATAATCTTAGAGCTGGAATACAAAACGAAGACGAACGATTTGATGTATTTGAAGGTAGATCAGAATCCGAAATATATGATGATATAAACAACTCTAATGGCTTCATGAGAGATGGTTATGTTCAAGATCTTTCTCAACAAAAAGCTTTATTAGAATTCGACAATCAATAGCATTTAATGCATATTGATCAGATGAATTATGGTATAGTAGAACGCGAGCGTGATACTAAAGGCTTGATTAATAAAGCTAAGAATCTAGTTTAGGATGTTAGATATGAATATAATCCAGAAGAATATGAAAGACAGCATAAAGACAGAGTTGAACGATCTAAACGGGCAAAAGAATATTCTGATAAAGAAAAAGAGATTAACGCGAAAATAGAAACTAGCCAAAAACAAATAAAAGACCTTAAAGAGCAAAACAATAAGAACTTTAAAGAGAGCAAATAGGCTGTTGCAGAAGAAGATCAAAATATAACCAAACGGATATCCGATCTTGAAAGTGAAATAAAGAAAAATCAAGATGAACTCAATAATCTTCGCTCTGAAGCTAAAAAGCAGAATGATGAACTTAATAATCGAGAAAGACTAGCTAGCTCTAAACGCAAAGAGGATGATAGATACGTTCAACGTATTAATAGAATTCTTGACGTTCAAAAAGAAGACGATGCTCTAAATTGGATGGTTCAAGATATTGCTGAAGGTAATGCTGGACAAAAGATCGATGAATTGTAGGCAGAAGAATATTTTAAATAGTAGAAACAGGAAGATCAAGAAGATCAGGCCACTGCAGCTGATTATATTAGATATTAGAACGGTATAAGCGAGTTTGAGTCTAAAGAAGAACAAGAATCCGCTAAACGTGAATACGAAGAAGCTAAGAAAAAGCGTGAAGAGAAACTTAAACAGAATGGTTAGAAATGGAATAATCGTAGACAACGTGTATTAAGGTGGGCCGCAGATAAGCTTTCTAAAGCAAAAAATAAATATAAAGGTACGACGTATTCCGCATTAGGCGTAACTCCAGAATTCTTAGAAAATTTTGCTACTAGAATGATGTCTAGCGGTATCATTGGAGTTTATAAGATAGGCAACTTTATTGATGACCTACGAGCTACTTTACAGTTCGCCGCAAAGACCAAAGGTCTTTCTGACAAAGATGTAGACAATGAGATTAAAGAGAACAATTCTGCGATAGTACGAGCTTATAAACGAGTTTCCACTAGAGTTTCTATGGCCTTAGCATTAACTGGAGCAAACGTTAAAGATTTGTTTAGTACCGATGATGAACTTGCATAGCATTTAATTTAGATTCCTACTGAGAGATAGAATCTTAAGCAGAATTCAAATTGGACTTCAGCTTAGTTAGCAGTTAAACAAAAGTTTGATGCGTCACAAGCGTAGATTTCTAGAGATGACTTTTACACTACTTACGTAAATGAGAATGGTAAAGAAGTAGCATATCGTAATGTTATATGGAGTGCATTTGGAAAGAAAGAAGATCAAGATAGTGCATCTTTGAAGAATGCTAAAGCAATAAGATCCGGAATATTAAATTATATTATTACTGGTGATATTAGTTATATTTAGAATATTGTTTTATCGTATGATAATGATATAGAGCTTTCTATAAAGGATACTCCAGGATATGATAAATTGGTAGCGTTTGCTACAAATTTGTATAATAATATCCAAAGTAACGGATTGATGCCATTAGATGTTAATCTAAACATATATGGCAAAGCGAAGGACGGGTCAAATATATCGAGTTAGGCTGATATTGTATTGATTGACAGAAACGGCAACGCTATAATTTATAACGTGCTCACATCAATCTATTCTAATATAATGAATACTGGTCAAACATCTCAAGACTTAGGTACGATTAAGACTTTGGTGAGTCGTGCTATTTCTGAAATGAAGCCAGTTATTGAAATATTCCAAAATAAATACGGTCTTAATGTAAGCTGGGCTTCTATCATTCCAATACAAGTAGATCCAGGAGTTTCTATAAATGTTGAATCCGACGTTAATGGAGTTGGCGTTTCACTTAATAATATAGAAGAGCATTATAATGTAGATAGACAACGTATTAATGGAATGCTTAATTTAGCTATTCAGAAATACAATGATTACGCTAGATATTTAGGTGTTGATCAAAGAGTTGGTATTGATCCATCAAGTATGCCAGTATAGCAAGTGTTAGATATGATTGATTCTATAAATAATTCTACTGAATAGTTAATCAGAATAGCTAATACTAACACTAAGAAGTCTTAGGAAACATAGTAGACAGAAAAGCGTACTGCTCCTATTCAAGATAATACTACTTATACAGAAAAAGAATAGGCTTTTATAGAGGCAGTAACTGTTCTTGATGGAATGATATCGAATATGCAACAGCAAGAAGGATTAGTTGACGATAATTTTATATTACAAACATTAGCTTGCCAAACATCTTTGTATCAACTTCTTAAGAGCAAAGAATCGTCCATAGATAACCTTAATCCATATAGTGAAGTAGTTGTAAAAGCATTGGAATATCTCGCTAAAAATTCTACTAACTATTCTGGATGTCGTAAAGCCATCAATAATTTTGTTAGTATGTCTATAGCTAATGACACAATGACTACATCATTGGATTCTGCTAACAACATGGAAGTGATGCTTAAGACGGCAAATTTGTGGAATAATATTTTTGGATAGATTTTAAGTTCTTAGGATTTATCTAACGATACAAAAATTCAGCAATGGTATTCTGAGCTTGCCAATAATTTCTTAAAGCCATTATTGGACAATGCTAAATAGGACTTGCAAAATCGTAAAAATATAGATCCAGTTTCATATAATATCTTTAATAAAGTATTTGGACAAACTCAAAATCTTATAGATCAGTATAACCAAAGATATAAAGTAGCCACATCTTAGCTTATTGATACTAATGATATATCTGTATTAAATAGCATGTCAACAAGAACTATTAATCCATATACACGTGCTACATCTACATCTTGTTAGCCGTCTTTAAGTTCTATGCGACAGTCTAACTTTAGATCTATGGTTACTCAAAAAGATTTTACTGCTAATGCTAAAATATCGTTTAAGTTTGATAACAGAAATAATCCATTAATGATAATTAAGTATAATGGTAATACTGTTATACTTAATTTTGCAGAACCTATATCCAAAAATGGCTCTACAAAGAATATGGAGAATTATCGAGCTTATGCTGCTCCGTTTGTTAGAAAGCTTACATAGCTGATGCTTAAATGTCAAGCCGACCCAACGTTACATATATCTACTAAATTAAAAAAGCGTAGAGTTACATTTAACTATGACAATGGTAAGAATGGTCGTAAATATGAGCAGCATAATGTTTCTCAGTTTCTATTTAGTTCTGAAGAGAATGGTCATAATATGTTTACCATCAAAGTATCTTCTGAAGATAAAATAGGTACATTGAAAGACAGAAGTGGTAATTTGATAATCTGTGATCAAAAAGGTTAGTCTATTGGTAATTTTGTAGATCCAGATACTGGAAACGGAAAATACAATCCTCCAGTTGGACAGTTAATATATATGTACAATGATGGACGTAATGAACAACATGGTAAATACACGCCAATTGTTCTTTCAGTTTAGTCGTTTGGTCAGTTAGGTATGACATAGCCTTTAATGGAATTGATTCGTCAGAGAGCAAATGGCAATATGCAGACTGAAGATGGATATGATATTGATGATCTCATTAGTCTAGTAATGTTTACACAAGACCCATCTAGTAGATATCAAGTAACTAATAATGCAATAGCATTTGGCGACCCTGGTATTGTAACAATTGGTAGAGTTAACTATAACGTTAATGACACTAATGATTATCAAAAGCTTACTGAAGCTATTAATAATCTTCGCGTTTGTGAAAATATAGAATTACTTAATCAGAATTTAACACTATCCGATAACGATGCTTTGCAAAAAGTTTCTAGTATATTTAAGAATACAGACGAGAAGGAAGTAAGACTCCCTAATGGTCTTGTATTTACTAGAGATGATTTTATGCATCAAGAAAACGGCATTATTACAGGATCTACATATCTTGGTTATATGATGCGTAACAATATTATTGGAACAAATGCCACTAATGTTGATGATACATATATTGAAATTGAGAGTATAAGTCTTGAAAGAAATGATGATGGAATTGGAGATGCATCGAATACTATTAAAGAATCTAATTCTAAATCTGCTACAGCTGCTAAAGTTCAATCCGGACTTAATGGGCTAATGAGCGGAATCTTTAAATCTCAGAAACATAAACCTGGAAACGGTCTGAATGAAATAATAGATCAAAGTCAAATCGTTGGTAGAACTGACGAAGAAATAGAAGACTATAAGCGTAGAGCTTCTGATGTTATTCGACAAATGCTTGGTGATGGATCTGTAAAGACCATGCAATTTAAGAGTAGAGAAGAACTTAATGGCGAAAATCAAACTTCTGTTATTGCTGGTATTTGCCATTCTTCGTTTATCGAGCTTGGAACATTCGCTCCGGAATCTACTGTATATCATGAGGCGTTCCATAAGATATTAGAGCTTACGATGCCCTCTGCTAAAAGAGATAAGTTATATCAAGTTTATAGAAACAAATATAAGAATCAGAACTTATCGGAACGAGATGTTGCAGAAGGGCTTGCCGACATGTTTACCAGTTACGTTCAACATAATATATTAGACAAGAATCTTAAAGGGTTTAAGTATTTCTATGGATGGTGTAAGAGAGTATGGTTCAATATGATGATGTCTATCAAATTCGGAAATCAATGGAAGAACTTTAAGGCTCTTTATGCACAAATGCTTCGTGGAGATTATAATGGCAAGGATTCGTATTCTGAAAATGTAGAAAGATTCAAAAATCAATTTGGAGATTCTTTGTATTACGAATTGGAAGATAAATAGTCTGGAGAATCAGTCAAATTTGAGCATATCGCTAACATATCCGAAGCTAGAGAAGTAGCCAAATCATTGGCGTATTTAGTAATAAAAGCAAACGGTCTCGATAGTCTTAATCCGTCTGGAACAAAACTTAAACTTAATCAATCTACTCCAAATAAATTCAATCTTATTAAATCTGGTCTTGTATCATTATTAAGAGCTGATGGTGTAGATGTGTCACAAAAGACAGACGCTCAACGTATTTATTCTGAGGTTCTTGAGCAAAAGATAGAAAATGTAGAAGAAACCGATAAGAAAGGAAATGTAATAAAGAGGCAAATTACTACTTATCCAAAATTTGCAGCGTTAATTCCGTTGATTAATCAATATATATCTTCTATATCTACTGGATTTAATGGACGTTTACAAGATATTGAAGATGAAACCGATTCTGATGTAGATTAGGCTGTAAAAGATAATATTGATAAATTTGATAAGGCATCCTATGAATTTAATCCATTAGATCAAGTTGTGGATCGTGTTAAAGTATTTTTCGGAACGTTACCTAGAGTAAAATATGATAGTTCTTCTAAAACATATAAATATGAAACTATTAACAGATTAGGAACTCCAGAATTTTATGATGTTAGCCAAGTATTTACTACATTAACATCTGAAGTAAACGATTTGTCTAGTATAGAAGATCTTACTAAAAAGCTCGAATCTATGAAAGATCGTGATGGGTTACATAGGCAAGTGTATCATAAATGGAAGGCTCTTTGTGATTATCTTGACAAAAATCCAAACGATAATGATGCAAGACAGTTACAGATATCTGTTGCTAAATCTCTTAAATGTCATGTCAATAATTATGTATTCTGTTATAGTCAACGTGATTAGGAAGGCAATCTTATATCTCAAGTAAAGAATACAGAATATGACAGGGATACAGTATTCGCACCTAAACATTGGTTAGATAATCTTTACAACGGCAATACTGGAATATTTAGTACAATAAGAGATTCTAATGGCAATCCTGCTGTGAGTGCTGATGTTGATATATTAAAGAATGTATCTAACATGTTCGAATAGTTGAGATCTGAGTTAAGTAGAGCAACGTCTGCCACTTCCGATAGTAGTATAATAAATCTTAATGGTGTACAAATAGATCTTGATGACCCTGCAAGCTTTAATTATTTAAAAGGATTTGTAGTACAACTTTTAAATAGTGTTGGTATTCCAATCAATAACGAACAGCTTGATTATATTCTTAACAACAGATTTGATTCTAGTGACGCTCGAGGTCTTTCATTGTTTATGAACAGCAATAGTACTGATTCAATGACTCCGTTCATTAATATTCTAGGTTCGCTTGTAAATAATGATGGTACACTGAATAACAAATACGCATCTGACGGATATACTAATTGCGGATTTATTAAAGAATTAGCAAATTGGATGGGTCAGTATAATAGATCTAGACAGACATCTAGTCGCCTTGGATTTGATTCTAAGAGATATTATCAAGTATCATAGAACTTTGCTATATCGTAGATTACAGACATGATTAATAGCCAGGACGAAAGTAATGATATATATAACGCATTACTAAATTCTAAGTATATGATGCTTGTTGGTCCAAGTGGAGCTGTTATGGGGTCAATATTTGCTAAAGCTATTAATAGTAAGCGTAAGTTTAAATTAAGATTGTTAACTGATATTGGAAGCAAAACAGATCGTTCTGACGATATTGGCAACACATATACTAATAGAACTGAATAGGATGACTTTATTGCTAAATACACAGCGCTTAGAGAAGGCTATGTATTATTTCCAACTCTTGCAGATAAATCTGGGTTCGTATATATTGATATTAATAATTATGGTAATTCAGAAATATCTATTCCAGGATTAAGTTTTGACACACAGTATGATGAACATGGTCATAGATTGTTAAGTGTAAAATCAGCTCCAAAAATTGGCTATAATCCAACAATTGGAAACTATTTTATACCTGATAATCGCGTTCTTGATTAGATGATAGAGTATGCAGAGCTTGAAAAGGCTAGAATTCTTGAAATAATGCAAGAGTGTGGATATGAAGATCGCGATAAGATTGATGGCTATGAAGACAATCCAAATGTTAAGTTTATCCCAAAAGAATATCGAGTAAAGAATATTCATACCGGGAAAGGTATTAGATTTCAATCGTTGAGAGATTTAGTTCTCGAAGACGGCGTTACAACTGTTAATTTGTCTGACGAAAATAAAACTCCTGCAGAATTAATGAATCTGGCTAATAAAAATTTCTTCAATAAGACTCAAGAATAGAAACGTCAGATTATGACAATGATTCTAGCTAGAGCTAATAAGAATATAGTTAATAAAGCTCTTAGTCTTGGTATTATTACTGTAGGAAACGATACTAATGGCGCAACTAAGTTAACAAATATGACAAGAAACGTATTTGATAACTTAAGAAATGTTGCATTAGATAATGAAGAGGTCAGAGCTCTCGCTAATTATTTGTTTAAGAATAATGCTGTATTTGCAAATGAGAAAGATAACGATAAGATTACCGCTAAACGTAATCTTTGCACAAGTTTAGCTATTGCCGCATTGCTTGGAGATGCTCAAAATAGACATATAATTGGCACGTAGGAGACTCAAAGATGGTATGTGGGCAATCCTTCATCATTTAAAAATGACGCCGATATACAGAAACGTATGGGTTCTCTCATGTCAACTGGAGAAGATAATATAATGTATTACGGAGCTCCTAAATACTATAATTGTGCAGAAGTAGCAGATTATGTTGTTGGACTTAGCGAGGACGACCACAATAAGTTTCACAATCTATTCTTAAATGGAGAATTAAAAGAAACTCTTGCAAATGCATTAATATCTAAGCTTAAAGATGGTGAGGACAACTAGTCTAAGATTAGGTATATATATGACATGGTTTATTCTCCAGATATGACTGTAGATAAAATAGAAGCAGAATTTAATAAACTTGGTCCAGAAGCTATTGAACAAATGAATAAGGCTAAGAAGAGAGCTTCTGATTTTACTAGATCATACGATGAAAATAATGTGGCCGATGGATAGTCTTATATGTCTGATAGAATGTGCGAGCAATTGCTTAAATTTAATGGCGCATGGGTTGGAGATGTTCCAAGAGCATTTGAATTAATACGTAAAGATAATTTGACAGAAAAAGAATATTATGAAGCATATAGATTAATTCAGAAAGCTGTTAATATCGTTACTGTTAAATATACAGCATATGGAACTCGTATCCACCCTATAACTGGTGAACCTATAACATACCTTAATAAGTTTGCTATAGCTCCTATATTTAAGAATATTGCTACTGGTAAAATGAAAGATATTTGTCAGTATATGACTGATCATAATATTGATAATCTTTTATTTGATTCTGCAGTAAAGATTGGTTCATGCAATCCTATATAGTTTAATGGGGTTTCATTTGATAATGATCTTACTATATATCAACAGCCTTATGCTAATCTTAGAAAACAGATGAATACAGATCCAGAAGAAGGCGACGAAATGCATATCGGTACACAGATGGTTAAGGTTGTATTATCGAATCTTATTTAGAACAGATTATACAAGAATAAATCTGGAGAGCTTATTGAAGGAAAATAGATTCTTTCCGATATGATGAATTGTATTGATAAGCTTAGAGATTTTGGAGAACAAGAATTCTTAGATCAATTCTTTACTAATGGCTCAGTTGATGAATCGAAGACGTCTAATTGGCTTACTGATCAAATGGGATCTAGAAATGCAACGGAACAATTAGTATCTGCGTTATCACTTAAGCCGGGAGAAGATGGCAAACTTCACCAGAATATGCCAATAGCCGCTACTGCATCTTCTAAATGGGTTGAAAGTATCATCATATCAAATGTCAATAAGAAAATTGTAGATATTATGACTCCTGGCACTTCTTTTGTTCAACGTTCTGTATTCGCTATGGAAGATGAGAACAGAAAAGAAGGTGAAGGAGAAATAAAAGGCGCGGATTCTTACAATGGCCAAGAGCTTAAAATGATTAATAACAAGAACTCTATGGATGCTATAGTATCTCTTGATTATTTCAAGGATATTATCCCAAAGAGTATTAAGACGTTTAAAGATGCTCGTAAATGGCTTATAGACAATAAGATTATTGGTAATGATGCCGATGCAAATACTATTGGATATCGTATTCCTACGTAGGCAGAATCATCAATTCACGCAATAAGAATTCTTGATGTAATTGATGATGTAAAAGGATCTGTTATACTTCCTAAAGCATTTACTACTGTAACTGGTTCGGATAAAATATATCAATGTTCGAACCAGTATAATATAAAAAACTCCTTTAATTGCTGGAAACTCCATATTGTGTGGACAATCAGCAGCCAAGCCCTTTAAGGGAAGGTTCAACGACTATCGAAATCATAGTATAAGAGAAACACTTATATGAAGAAGAGAGTAGAGTACACGAAAGTGGAAATGGGGAGCTTTTAATGTATGGTAACAGTACATTAATTGAAGATATAGTCTGATCTCATTGGTAACAATGAGTTAACAAAAATGTTTGATATTGATCACCTTTATTTACAAAGATTAAACTTCAAAGTAGGTGAAGATGATAAGGTGATAGAAAATGCATACGATGCTTCACAAAAAGAGTTTTATCAGAACAAACTATTGAATACAATGATGGTACTTCTTCTTGATACAGACAATTCCATGCATCTTCTATTCAAGTCTATTGATAACGATACTACATTGGCGCAAGATTGTGCTAAAGCTATGAGAAAAGATAATTCTACTGCTAATCAAGCTTATAACTTTAATACATTATCAGAACAGGTTGGAAGAAAAAATACGTTTATTTCTGGTAAATTCGGTATAGGCCCTTATGCTCTTAACTTGACAATGCAAACATTGTTAGAACAATTTAATATGGACTTAAAGCCTAGCTCTATTCCTGCTAAAATTGGTAGGTCAAAAATCGGTAATCACTTTACTGACGAAGGGGATACCACATTGGCGTGGTTAAGCGCATTTATCAACGGTAATGTCGACAATGTTAAAGACCCATGGGTGGCTAGACTTAATTCTAATAATACAACGTTCAACATGATTAATTTCTTACTTAAACTTGGTTATGGAAAACAGGCCGTTTGGTTCTGCGCACAACCTATACTTAAGAAGTATGCTGAATTCTAGAGCGTTAAGAATTGTAAGCTGTTACAAGACCCATAGAATTTTTAGTCGCAGGATGTAATGCTTGATAAGTTCTTAAAAGATAATATAGGAATGAGTCTTGAATAGGTTCGAGCGTAGGTAAAATCTATTCGTAAAAATGGCAGTAATCTAATCAAAAATACATTAGATAATGTTCTTCTTAAAAGTGCAGCTACCGAGAATGGCGCTTTGTCTGAAAAAGAGACTAAAGATTTGTAGAAGAATGTAATGCTTACGTGGTTTGCATTAGAATCATCTGCAGAATAGTTATCTAGATTAATTCAATTCTCGAAGATTGATACTAGAAAAGAAGGTAAAACGTTCTCGCAATTGACTGCTTACAAATATGGTTATCAAGCTTTATATAACGATAACTACGATTAGTCTATGACATTTAATCAAAAGACTGCCAATTCGTAGTTAATGTATAATGATGAAGATTTAGCAAAACTTAGAGAGGGTACTTGGATTGGCCCAAAAACTAGAAGTGTTCTTAATTCTATATTTAAAGCAATGTCTAAATAGATGTTTGTTGCAAATAATAACTTTAGATCTAAAATTATAAAGATGGCCGAAATGTTGTATCCAAATTGTAAATACACTGGCAAACTCTCGGCCAATCTTATAGATGATTTGACTACTGGAGCAATATCGTAGATTAAGTGGCAATGGTCGGCGAGACGGGCTTAGAATCTCCTGGAAAGCACATTTGACAATTATGATCTTAATCAATTATTTATTGGCGATAATTCTGTCGCAAGAATGCTCGATGAGATCAATTCTAAGATTGCAAATAATGAAGAATATTCAAGTAATGGCAAAAAGAGAAATTGGAACGAATTTAAAGATAATGAACTGCTTAACAGATTGCGTAGAAATTATGATTTAAGCAGCGATAATCAAAACGCTCCACAGTTTGTTGTTCTTACTAGAGCGTTTGATGATTCCAAGTTAGATACTGATAGACTTATTGAAGATTGGGAACAGTTGTTGCAAAGCGATAATGATTATGTTAGATTATTTGCTAATATGCTTGTTGCTTACGCTATGCTTACATCTTGTGAATACCAAGGAAAGAATAAATTAGCTAAATACATTCCATCTAAATTCTTATCTGGAGAATTATATGACTCTAAGGTTGATGGTGTTAGTTTTGCGGAATATATATAGTCTAGATTAAATAATGATAATTTCGAAGACTTAAATATAAACTCAATTGTTAGCAATTAGATTAATAATAGAAATTTTGTAAAACGTAGAAATATAAAAGATTTCGATTAGTTTTACGATAAGCGCAACGACACATCTATACTTATAACCAAAGATAAATATAAAGAAAATCCTGCTCCTAGATATGTATCTGTAAAATCAGATTAGCTTTCAGCTGACGGAAGAATTACTAACGATCTATATTTATTATTTAATTACAACGATAAAGATCAAGCTGTGTATATAAAAATCTCAGAATAGGGATACCATAATAAAGGCTTTGATATATTTGATTATAATCAATATGGCAATCCTATCGTTAACGATGCTATTGGTAATGACGAATTTGATTCAACTGAACAAGAAGATACTAATCTTAATCAAGATGAAGCTACTGATATGAAAACGGACGAATCTAATATTTCGGACAATACTAATTAGAATGTAGATAACGTTGCTCAGCAACATGTCGAAATTTATGAAGATGGATTTATTCAATTTGAAGATTACGGCCCTAAATTTAGATTAAGTACAGATAAAAAAGTTGTTGAGTATACAAATATTGGAAACGTTGTGATTCATGGCGATAATAATAAGTCTATTAGTATGAGCGCTTCTAATTTTTAGAAGTTCGTAGATATCGTAGAAAAATGGTTTGATGGTGAATCCTTATACAGCAAAGATGGAACTAATAAATCTATTAAGTATAACAAAGATTTAAATTATAATGTAAATAGTATAATTGATGATATTGGTGGCTATGATGGAAGAAATGCTTATTACGCGAAAAATGATGTTGCAAAATATAATAAGCAGACACACAGCGTTAATATAAGTAATATTAATATGTATAATTTATATAAATTCGCAGAAAGCGGTTTGTTTGATAAAATAAATAAACTTGATATTACGAATATTAATGGCTATCCAGGCGCTAGCATTGCAGATAAATTATATAGTATACTTAATAATGTTGGAGTAGATAAATCTGATGTTGAGTCTGTAAAATCACTAGAAACATGTAATGATTTATTTGGTGAAAACGATGTAGATTTGCTTGCTAAAGAATTTGGTATTGATAAACAGACTTTAATGCAAGCCTTGGAAGAAGGAGCAAAGAAGCGTAAAAATTGTAAAGGAAAATAATTATGAATATATGTCCTAATAAAAATAATCCTAAGATAGCTTAGGAGTTTAACGACATAGTTTAGGCCTTAAATAGTGAGGATTTAGCTTATGATTTTTGGGATTTAAATGGAGGTTTTGGTGCAGATAAGTAGATGGATGGAAGTCCGTCTACTTATTACCAAAAAATGATTTAGTCTGGAAGATCTAAGGAAATAGCTATACGAGCAAGATACGCTGCATATAGAATGCAGAGAGATATAGATTAGTCTGTAGCTACTAAAAGTCCATTAGTAACTGATGGTATACTCAAACGTAACAGGATGCACGCTATTGACAGATTAAGAGAGGCAGGATTGTTGAATAGGCAAGATGCAAATGTTAATAAGTATACTAAGCTTATAGTAGATAAGAATTATACTACAAAGCGATATTATAACAGAAAAACAGGCGAATTCAGAAAGGCGGTTTTATTGGATGTTCGTACTGGTGAATATTGGAATAAAGTAGACTTGATTTTAAGGCAGTATGGATTAACTGCAGAGATTGTGAATGGTAATGAGCTTCGTATTCCAGAAAGAGTTATTATGGATCCAGAAATAGATAGATCTACTAGAGATTCATACATAACTGGACGTCTTTGCAAATTCTTAAGTGCTAAAACCGGAGTTAATTATGTAATTTGTAATAATAGAGAAGACTTTAAACAGAAAGTAAAAGCTTCTGGTATATATTTAGGCATTGATTTAAATCCTAATGCATTATATGCTACATCTGGTAACACTGTATATATTATAAAAGGTATAACTTCATCTAAAGCTACAGTTGAAGAGTTTATGCATCCAATCGTTACGGCATTACAATACTTTAATACCAATACATTTGATTAGATATTAAGGGCATTAAGAACAAGTAACGACTCTAATATATAGGCTATAATACGAGAAGCGTCTATAACATATGCCAATTTTGATCAACAGACAATTGACAATGAAATTGTAGCACATTATTTAGCGGAATGTCTTAATTCGAGTTTATTTCATAAATATGCTATAAATTGGGGTCAAGAATTAAATAGGTTTGCAGTAAATGTATTTGACAATATTCACGATTCTTATACAGAATATATAAAAGATGAATATGGATTTACTGATGAAGACATAAAGAATAACAAGTTATTCACATTTGATATATTTAGCAAAGACTTTAAGCTTAATAATTTTAATGATCTTGTTAAACTATTTAACTATCATAACGTAAAGATAGATGGTTTGCATACTAATTTATATCAAGCAGCAGTAGATCGTGGATTACATTTGCTAGTAGGAGAATTGAACGATAAATTACCAAAAGCATTTTATAATCTATATAATAGCGATTTGCAGAAGTTTAATATTGCTGACAAAATATCTAAATATTATCAAGATCTGTTTAAATCATATAGATAGGATAGTAGTAAATCCGTTATTGATGCCAAACGTGAAAACGCTATAAAGGAAACTATAATTCGACTTCGTGGTCAAAACAACAAAGACGCACTTAGCGTATTCTTATTAGATGCATTCCAGCAAATAGGTCTTACTGATACCTTTAACGCAAATCCTGATTGTGTAGTGAATCTTATGCAGAAATACGCTAAAGACGGATACAAAACAATGCCATTATCTGAAATATAGAATTTATATAGTAGAGTATATGATACGTATAAGCAGATTTATGATACTATATATGGCAATCTATCAAATGACGAATTGAGTAAAGAAAAACTAGTAGATGAAAAAGGTAACGAACTTGGGACACTATTAGAAGCTTTAACATTAGTAAGAAATTCATTAGATGATTTATATAAATAGATAACTGAGGCTTAGTTTGTAGCGGCGGAAAAATTTGCAAATTAGATCATAAACGAAACTGCTGGTAGAACATAGATGACTGATAAAGATGGTAAACCTGTATATCTCGGCATGAACGCCGAAAAGTTTTCAAGGTATCGTGATTAGATGATTGACTGGTTTATGTATAATTATTTTAATCACGATGTTACCGTATTTGACTTCTTTAAGAATTTTGATGCGTCTTCAAATGTTGCTACAGCCAATATCGCTTATTTAATTCAACGTTAGAAATCGCTAGCTTCAGAACGTTCTTATAATAGAATTGTTCGTATTATGAATCTATACAAAGAACTTAGACCTAAAGTAAGTATAGGTAACTGGCAAAAAACTCTTATGGAATTCGATAGAAATGGATATCCTACTGGATATTTTGCTAGTAAATATAATTATGGTCAATGCGAACAAGATATGCAAGCTGAAATAAACCAATACGTAAAAGATTGGGGAAAATAGCATGGTTATACATATCAAGTTAATCAATATGATTCATCTGTAGATTACAATTCGCTAACTGGAGAGCCATTTTATAATGAGACCTGGGAGTACGATTAGAATGGAAATCCAATTGCTCCAGATTGGATAGAATTTTAGCGTGGTATTGAAAAAATCAAAGGTAAATATATAGAGCGGCGTTACACTGAGCAGTACTATTTAGAACGTCTTAGTAAACCATTTAGAGAAGATGATTCAAATCCTGGTCATGGATTATCTCCAAGAACTAGATATTACTACGATTAGGCTCAATCTTAGGTTAATTATTTTCTTGATAAATGCTATGATGAAACTGATGGGTTTTCGCATCCAGAAAGATTGTCTGCAGCAGACCAAGAAGAATATGATATGTATAAACAAAAACTTGAAGATCTTGCAAATCCTTTTGATCATGACGGAATAGCTAAATCTTCTGAAGATTTTCAAATGGCTCAAGAAATTCAAGCTTGGAATGCATATTGTCAATCAAAGTTTTCTGTAGAAACATTTAGACATAAATTTGAAAATCATGTTTCTGAATTAAAACACGAATTGGATGAGGCTGAAGCTAGTGGCGATTAGGAACGTATCAACAAGGCGTCTAAAGCCTTAAATGATTTCTATAAGTATAATGCTAAATATGATATAGCTCCAGAATATTATCAAATGGCTTTTGGTAATAGTCCCAAACATGATGATTATCTTTCAGACGTATATAGACAGCTACGTCGTTCATTAGCAAATTCTACTAGAGACAGTAAAAATAATCTAGTCGTTGATTTGAATAAATATGAAGATACCGCAGGATATTTTCTTTTATGTAGATATCTTGACCAGAAGATCGGCGATGCAGAATTTGCGGAGAAGTCGCAGTCTGATGAAGACGATAGTTCAAACTTTAAAGAATGGTTTACATCTCAAGCCGTATTATATAGAGATGGTAATGGGATGTATACAGATGCGTATACTGGTTAGAAATCAGTTTCTCCTACAAATTCTTCTAAAACATTTAAAGCACATCTTCTTGAACATTGGGTTGAAAAGATAGTAAAATCTCAAGATAAAACAATCGAAGGACTTGTCGATTAGAGTGGTCAATTAATGGATTTCAGCGGAATGTCTGAACCAGAAATCATGAAATGGCTTGATGAAAACGTTTTGACATATGAAAAAACTGTATTCGTAAAAGATAAAGATGGCAATTATGTATTAGATGCCGATAGAAATAGAACAACTAAAGTTGTAAGATAGAATATATCATGTCTTTCTCAACTTCTTCCATCTAAGAGCGAAATTGTCGTATATGGAAGGAAAATTTCTTCCATAACATGGAATCCATCTGGTAGAGTATATACTGAAAAGTATAATAGCAAAAGTAGTAATCAATTTGTTAATGAGAATTTTGACAAATCTGTTGGTACTCAGTATCACCCAAAGGCATCTAAGTACACAAATACGGAGTATGGCAAACTTTTGCCTGAATAGCTCTAGTTAATGGACGCTTTAACGGAAGAAATTAAACGATGCTTCAATGATATGGGATTTGAAGGTATTTATGATAACCGTGTCCCTTAGATTGAAGCTGGAGGATCTGCTATGATTTCCAGGTGGTTTAGATCGCCTAAATCTTCAATCCTTAAATTCATAGACAATTACTTTACTGGATAGCGTCAAGATAGCGATATTCGCGATGTTAGAGATTTACCAGTAGATTTTACTGGAAATAGAAAGTATACATTGGCAACTAGATTTATGAATAAACTTCAAGATCCTAAGCATTTGTCAACAGACTTAGTGTGTGGAGTTATGTAGCTTATTATAGAATCTGAGAATTTTAAAGCATTTAAAGCTATTGAAAATGAAATACTTACTGCCGATAAGGTAATGAATAAACAGTCTAGAGGTGGAGATCAAAGTAAAATGTCTGCAAAATAGTCTAATTCATATACTTACTTTAGAAAAATGCTTTAGACTATGTATTATCAAGAATCTGGATTAGGTTTTGGTTCTGATTAGCCACTAAGTGTTAAATCAAGAAGAATATGGACTATTATAGGCACTTTTGTTGGTGTTGCATCGTTACAGATGCTTGGATTTAATACACCATCAGCTGTTGCTGGATTTGTTGGTTCGACAATATATTTGCTTTCGTATTTCGGGCAACAAACAGGTCGACTAAATTTAACGGATATTGTATATTCTATTGGAAGAAGTTTGCCTTCTTTAATATATAGTCTTGTTAATTGTGGCACAATATTACCTTCTTCAAAAATCCCGGCGTTAATGTATTTAAATGATCTTTCGAAATCTAAACGTGAAGGATTCCGTGATACATATAAATCTAGATTAAGAAAGGTTGGATCACACTTAGCGATGGCTGTATTTGAAATGTGTGATAGAATCGGAAACTCATTTTTAACTGTAGCAATGTACAAAAACTATAGACTCATAGATTCTCTTGACAAATATGGAATTGACCCAGGATTTTATTCTTGGGAAGAATTAAAAAACATAGCCGAATAGAAAGGTATATCAAAGTCTATTATTAGAATGGCCTATTATATCAAGTCTAGAAACAAGACTCTATTTGATGCATATAATTTTAGTCATAAAAGCAAACAATTAAATATTGAAGATTGGGCTAAAGATTATGTAACTTCAAGACTGAAAGAAAATGTTAGATCTAGATTAAATAATGGAGCGGCTTTAGTTAATGGCCTTGGAAATTCTGATATTCCGTCTCCATATGAAAAACATATTGGTGTACGCAGTTTCTTTGGCATGCGTAAATGGGCTGTAAACGCCACAAATGAAGTACTTGGAGGAAATAATACATATAGACATACTACTGAAAAAAAATCAAATGATAACGATGTAAATTCATAGGGAAGAACTGTTAAAGGCTCTAAAGAAGAAGAAAATAAGAGTTACGGGCCAATGACAAATGAAGATAGATATTATCGTGGGCATTTTAATCCTGCTACAGGACGTGAAGATTCTGCAATTTTTAGAAATTTCTTTCAAGGATTATAGACTATCTATTACAGGATTAAATAGGCTATGATTAATGACAAAAATTCTAAAATGAAACCAAAATTTAACAAGGGTCAAAAGAAAGCGTTTTATATATTAGCATCTGCTGCGATTACTTATATAGCAATGCTTTTTACGTAGCCGCTAATTTCGCAATGGGCCCATTATCCATAGTATATTAATAAATCTAATATACAAGACGGGATGAATGGCTCGCAGCAAGAAATTGCTCTAAAATATACAACTGGTATCGCTAATACACCATCAGAATATTTTTAGAAAGGCGTATGGAGAATGATGCTGTATAATGCATACGAAAGAGGCGTATCTAGTTATTTTAACAATTATGTCCCTGGCATTGGAATGGTCGATTTCTTTACAGCGCCATTTACACAAACTCAATAGCTGCAAAATACTGGTAATATAAATTTCGGAGACGCTGTTGAAATATGGTGGGATGCGTTTTGGAGATTTTAGACATCTAGAGGTCCCTCTGATGCTTCATATGTTTAGAATAAAGACGATTTAGTTAGAAGTGGAGGATATAAAAAATATCCGAAAAAGGTGTATAATATGCAGAAGGGCATCGGTCTTTCAAAGAATATTCATACTTCAACGTCAAACCCAGCGCTTGAAAATAACACGTCTTATTATAGAGATAATTTGGGTACTATTGGCCAATCTGCGAATTCATTTAGATCTGTCAATATGTTTGGAAAACATGTACCAATTAAAGACTACTGGATGAATCATGGTCCGTATTAGTATAATCCTAATAAAACTAAAGAATTTAAATCCCCATATCGCAGTTATAGCAATACTGGATTTGCAGCTCCTCCACCACCTCCAGCTCCTGTTGCTCCTCCTCCACCACCTCCAGCTCCTTAATATATGAGCCTATAAATAACTTACCTATAAATAGAAGAAAAACAAAGGGTAACATTCTACATCTGTAGAGTGCTACCCTTTTTCTATTTAAACAATTAAATCATTTTTAGTATACTCATAATACGAACCATTATAGTCCGCTGGAGGTATACTATCGTGTCCATCAAATCCTAATATTGATTTAGATAACAATTCTTCAAAAACTGTATCATAATCATTCCAGAATTTTATGATGGTTATTTTCTCTTTTGCATTCAAATTCAAATAAGGAGCTGTAAATTTTCTTAAATTTCTATTAGTATAGAATTGATAAATAATATAATGCTTATTATTTATTGTTCTATTCTTTACAAACTTAACTTCTATTAAACTGCTTAATTTTCGTGCAGTTTTAATACTTTGTTCAGTTCTTATTGAATCATCATACATTAAGTATATTTCGTTATCGAAAGTTGGATTGTCAGTATCGTTAATATATAAATTAACAAATCCTGATTCTGTCGAGCAATCTTCTTTCACAAGACAATCGCTCAAAAAAGGCAATATTATTTTTGCTAAATCACTCATCTAAATTAAGCATTTCTACTCCAAAATTAGTATAATATTCCTTGCTATGATCCCATTTATTATTAGTCTGATGCCAACAAATATCTTTTAATGCATTTAATACATTTACAATATTCTTACCAGATTCTACATCTTTAGTTTTTATTTTAAGCAATCTAACTTCATTTACTTGTATTGTATCAATTGCTATAATATAGAATCGCATATCCCAGTCACGCAATTCTTGATTACGCTCATTTTTAAGATACCATTTAACGGCTAAACTATAGAAATATAATTGCCTTGTATAATCATAATGGTTTACACTTTCTTTAAAATTATGTATATTAACAGTTGTTTTTATATCTGCTATTACACATTTCTTATTATCAAAGTCAAACCATACATGATCAAGTAATGACTTACATTTTATAACAGAATCTTTATCTGTTAATGGATTTTGGAATGAATACTCCCAATTAATATGAAATTCGTGATAATACTCTCCGACTTTTGGATATAATAAATTCCAAGCATATCCATGCTCTTTTACTAAATCTTTAATTTTACAAAGTCGTTCATACTCCCATTTACTAACAGGAATACGTTTATCATTACGTTTCATATAATCAATATATCCCTTTAATGTAGAGGCCATTTCCTTTGCTTTAGACAGCGTTTTATCGTCATCCTTATAACTTGTCTTATAGGCAGCTTTATATGCGTTTATAAGTGCTTTATCTGGCTCTATTTCAAGTGTATTTATAAGTTCATCACAGAACTTATCTTGATTTGGAGTAGAAGGTTTTTTAAAGTCAGTAACTATATAATCTTTATCAAACTCTTCTGGCTGTAAAAGAAATTCATGAATCATAGTACCATTTGTCATAGCTTGAGTAGAATCTTCTTTTACCTTCCCAGTTAGTTTGTCATGTAAATAAATAGGCCCATACTTCAAAAACCAACCAATATTGGAATTTGAAATACGGGTCATATCTTCATAATACGGTATTTTAATATCCATTTTCTAGCAATTCAAGTTCTTTTATTTTAACATCTACAGCATGCCACACCTTCACGGCATTTATCGCATATAGGGTCGGATTCGTATTTAGAAACTTGTTCCACGCTTTCGTCTTCTCTTTCTGAAGTCTTCCTATTTCTGTTATATATGTCGACATTTTCGTCAATAGTATTAATATTCATTAATTTTGCAAGTTCGTTATAATCTTCTTCTGGGAAAGTCTTAATTTCGTTTATGAATTCAATAACGTTATCATAGCTTTTTGTCTCAAAATTAGAACTTATAAAATTAAATACAGATTCACATCTATTTGAATCACCAAGTTTGTCATCGATAACTCTTCTAATCATCTCATCTGACAATCCATCAAAATGCATTAAATATCTTACACGACTACATCTATCTTTAAGATAATCAGACAATTTAGTAGATTCGTTACATGTCATTAATACTATTTTTTTGCACGTATCTTGCACTCCATCAAGAAATGATAGCAAGTCTTCAGAATACCAATTTTTATTCTTTTCGACTTCATCTAATATAACTACAACGTCAGTATTAATCTTAGTAAAGAATTCAACTAATTTTACAGATGGATACGTTTCGTCAATCACTATAATTGGCAGTTCTGATTTATTAGCTATTCTTTTACAAGTTAAAGTTTTGCCAGAACCTTTAAGTCCCTCAAGTAAAACTCCTACCGATTTGTTGTATTTATTAAAATAAGATAATGTTCTATCAATAAGAGCGTCTTCTTGTTTACTAGAATATATTTTAGATGGAACTGTTAAATGTCCATCTATTTCAAGATATGAATAACCTTCATATCTTTCGTATTTAAGATTATATACCTTACCTTTTTTTAAATCGTAATTTAACCCTTTTGGTGACAGAGTAATTCTATCTCCAACTTTAATAAAATCATTATTCATTTGGTTCACTGCATTTAATGTCTCGAATCATTTCGTCTACCTGTTTATGATTTCTCACCATATAACATTTCATCTTACTACGATGTTTTTTAAGGTAGTATTTAAAAAGCTTAAACCGTAATGGAAATGATTCTGTTATCATTCCTTTACATTCTACTACAAATTTCTTTCCCTTATAGCTTCCTATAAAATCTGGCAAATATGTAATCGGTCTAATCTTTTCATTTTGAAACTCGAACTTATTAAGAAGAGTGAAATGCTTTGGCTCATATTTAGCCGATATTCCGGCATTAGTAAAAGCTTCATAAGTATAGAGTTCGAGTTTACTTCTGAAATTTATTCCATACTTAGTGACTTTTGTCGCATTCTTCACTCTTCCTGTAGATTTAAGATTCCTCATAACGCGCCTTCATACGTATATTATACGATTTAGGCTTGTTAGATTCCTCTTTTTTGAATTTACGCAACTCGTAATGTGTTGTTACAAGCGCGGCAAGTGCTCCTGCTACTATACCGAGAGCAAACGAAGTTATACATACTTCAATCATTTTTATATTTAGTTAAAGTGTTATCTAACCAGTCTTTAATTGTGTTAAAACCATTAATCTTAACAGCATCAGATATATCCTTAGCTTTAAACTTTTTATTAATTAGAAATGAATCTAATCCATATTTTTTACTAAACTTTCTAGTTCGTTGAACACCTGTTTTATCTCTATCAAATAGCAATAAAACATGCTTAAATGTTGATTTACACCAATTTACAACATTATCATCAATAAATGTAGTTTCACTAGATGGAGATATTGCGTTGTACCCCATTTCGTATAACACCATTACATCTTTCATTGATTTTGTTATAATTAGTATACTTGTTTTGTTTAAGTTTAATTGATTAAATCCTTGTATGTCAGATGAAGTCATATTGTTACGCCATTTAGTTTGTTTTGGTGCTAATGGTCGATATATCTTAAAATGATTATTGACTTTATACGCATACATTGGACAATCGTTTTTATATATTGCTCTTACTATATTATTTAGCAAAAAATACCTTATACTGAACACATTGTATAACTTAAGAGTTTTTCTAGTTATTCCAAATTGTGTCCAGTATAAGTCGTCTGCATCCGTAAACGGTTGACGTACTATCCCAATATTACATCCAGACGACGGAGTATATTGAACAGTTCGAGAACGAATGCTGTCTGGATTAGAAGCTTTAAGGATTTTTAATAATTCTTTTTCTAATCCTTCTCTAGTTTTTACACCAGACATTAATTTACAGAATGTAATAGCATTACCAGATTGTCCAGAGCCATGATCTTTAAATAATAAATCACGATTCCTACTTGGGAACACTGCAAAACTAGGTATTTTATCTGTGCTTCTTAGAGGACTATTATATAGCTTTCCTACTTGGAACTTACCCATATAGTATGCATAAATATCATAATCACTCAACTTTTCCAGAATATCTTTAAGACTCATGGTTATGGCATTTTTAGTGCTATACATAAGCTTAAATTTTATTGCGCCGTTCCAGGAGTTGAACCTGGTAATCTAGCCATTAAATGTGGCTTGCATTGAACCGAAAATGCTATAACGACAAATGTACCGCAAGCGAGACTTGAACTCGCACGACCATATGGTCATCAGATTTTAAGTCTGAATTGTCTACCAATTCCAACATTGCGGCATATGGACTTTTAAACAGAGTCCTAACTGTGCTCCACCAGACTTTTTAGAAAGGTAAGTCACTACCTATATTCTTCTCAGTTTCCGGAGTACTTTCCATTGCGGAAGCAAGCGGGTCGACAGGTTTTTCAACGTCTGCTTGGACTGGACGCTCAACTAAATCGCGAGCGAACATCTTAATCTGAGAATCTTTTACGTCCATTGGTTCTACATACAATCCATTCTTGGATACTGTAATATATCCCTTCTTATCGTATATTACCTTAAGACGCAACTTCTTCTTTGTAGGAATTAATGGAGTCAATGTGGATTTAACCCAATTAATCATGTCTACAAATGTATTTAATTCAACTTCTGGACATTTTTCAAAGTAGCAATTAATAAGTTGAATAATTCTACCAAACTGTCTATTATTTGCATTTTGCAAATCTTCGTCTGTCTTAATATACAAACCCTTGGTGTTTTCCCATTCTGTAAAATCAGCTGTTTTACCAGCTTCATTTTCGAATACGATTTTAAGAAATTGTTTACCCTGCGCTGAAGTCTCTACTGAAACTTCTTTAAGAGTAACATTCTCGTTAATACCAGGATCCATATAATTAGAATCAAATGCATTATTATTAATTGTAGCTGTATTCGTACTAAACATAATTATTTCGTTATTTCATTAATTCTACTTCTATATTCTTCTTCTGATTCCTCGTTGGCCAATTTCACATTCGTATTACAAATAAAATCCCAAGAAGGAAGCTCTGCTTTATTAACATATGCTAATGCATATGCGTTTATAAGATTATCTAATAGTTCTTTCATTTCTTATAAATTTTATCCCAATGCGTTGTTATTGTGCCGTCTTCGTTACCAGTAGCAATAACAATATCTTTATTAGAAATATGTCGTGCTCTAGCTTCCATTATAGTATCATCTGTACCACCTTTAAATGAAATGTGAGTTTCATTCCCTTTTCGATACACATATCCTACAGCGTCTGCTAAACCACAAACTATCTTTCCTAATTTTCCTACTAAATCGATTTCTTTTGCCGATGTTTCCACACCATCTTTTTCTACAATACTGTCTTTAACATGTCCTACGAGAATAAATTCATCGCACAGGTCTTTGAACATGTCAATGACTTTCTTTACTGCAGTTCTAAGATATCCGTATCCAGCACCATGTGGTAATGTTGTTACATCGGTGCCAGTCCATTTCTTTCCGAGTTCTGTTTGTCTATATAATTGACAAGCATAACCCATGCAGATATCTTCTAATCTAGTAGCATTATCAATTGTTATATGTTTATAGAAGTTGTATCCTACTTCTTTATTTTTTGCCCTAATTGCAGCAGCAGCTTCTCCTAAATCTGTAATTGTTCTACATTGTATAGCCATTGCATCTATAAATGTTGAACCACCTTCTAAGTCTATAATTAGATTATTATCTAATTGTGCGAGACATGATGTCTTACCTGCCTTGGGAAGGCCATATAGAATTAAATATTTAGGATTCTCTGATACTGCTTTAATTGGAGAAGTTGGTAATATTAATCCATCCATGCGTTATACGTCTTTAATGGTTAAATTATTAAGCTGTTATTACGCAGCCATTTTAATAGCGATATCGATGATAAGTTTCTTCTTCTTTGGAGTGAAGAATTGTGCATACTTGCTTGGAGTAAGAATATAATCAAATGGGATTACATCATATCCAATCTGAATCTCATCATCGAAAATACGAACGGGTGTACCGTCTGCAAGCTCGTAATCGTACTCATCCTTTCCGCTATTATACTTGGATAAGAACTCACATGCCTTATAGAAATTAAGGTTGTCGGACAAATCTTTAGGCTTTGTAAAGAACACGTCAATAGTTTTCTTCTCAGTCTTAGGCTTGAGATATGGTGCAAAATTAAAAATTGCATCAAGAAAACTCTTGTTCATATCGTTAATCACATTTGTTGTGTTCTTTTTAGTACTCTTATTAATCTTAAAGTTATATGTCTTCATAAATTCAGCCTTTCTTTTATATATCGTCATTAGCATTCAATAAAGTTATTATGTGCTAAGTCATTTTCAAATTCAAGTATGCATGGTTTACCTCCGTCTCTATTCTTTAGTAGATGAAGATATATTTTATTCTGTGTAGGAAGACGCATAGGACCATATTCTTTAATATGAAGAAGTTCTGGTCTATGAATAACGAACACATAATCACTTGCTTGAAACATAGCATCAGATGACGATAAATCACTACGCATTGGATAATGCGTTTGTGGATTGTTTATACGTTCCGGTTTTTCTATCTCTCTGTTCATTTGAGAAAGTTGAATTATACTTGTTCTAGCTTTCTTTTTATGTTTGATGAACACATTTTCAAGTTCAGATATAGTTTCTATTACACTTCCAACTCTCTTTGTTAATAGAGAATGGTCATAAAATATGACAAAATATTTATCTGTTCCCTTAATGTATTGTTGATAGAAATTTTCAATAGCAGTATCAACTTGTTGTGGAGTACCTGGATTATCTATAAAATAGATTGGATACTCTTTTAATTCATTGGATACATCGATTACTTTTTTCAGAGTACCGTAATCGAGGTCCTGTTGAGAACTATACAAAGTAGAAGTCGTTACATTGAGCTTATTTGATAACGTTCTTCCGATTTGCCTAAATCCAACCATCTCTAATGAGAAAACTAATACTACTATATCTTTATTTTTATTCAAATCAATTAAATCTGTACTTATCAAATTTGCAAAACTTGATTTTCCACTGCCCGATATTCCAGAAATTGTATATATGGTATTTGGTTCAATACCTCCCATACATACATTGTTAAATTTATTCCAGCGAGTTTTTAATGATGATATTGTATGATCTCTGCGACCTTTTATATACTGAATTGCTTCAGCTACAACATCGTTCATTGGGCGTATAGAAAGATTAAATGAGTTCGTTTCCATACCCCATATCCTCCTGTTTAATATCTTCTGTCATCTCTTGTTCAGACTCTTCCCATGTATGATCTACAAGCCAACGCCACATAGTTTTCATAAAACACATATTACCAGTTTTCATCTTTTTATTTATCTCGAAATCAAGACATTTATTAAGATGCTCGGCCATAGCTTGGCTATTACCTACAAGCTGATTGTACATATTTCTACATTTGTTGACGTTAGTACGTAAGAATGATTTAACACCATCTTTTCTAGTAACATATACAGGATACATTTCGTAAAACAAATCGAAAAATTCTTTTTTAGGCTTTACTAAGTCTAGCAATTTTTCGGTAGGTTTATAAATTGTATTTTTACCTCTCTCTATCGATGTAATGAGTCCTAACTTGATTAAGTTTGGTATGTCGTCGTCATTTAAAAGGCTGACTAAACGATGGACGTCTTGATTATTTTTTTGATTCTTATCTAATACCAAACTAAGGAAAATTAATTGATTTGAATTTATAGATTCACTAGCATTTAATAATGCAGTGTTAAGTTCTACAATCATCTTATACTCATAGGTTAACGATAATTATTCAAATAGTTCCAATTGTACCGTTTGCAGCGCATTTACTATCTTCTTAGCCTCCGATATATAATACATATAATTTATATGTCTTTTTTCTATTGGAGTATCATCAAGAAGGTTTAAAATAGCAACTCCAGATTTAGTAAGCATATTAGTATACTTAACTTTCTTTATAGCATTTTTAAAGAATATTGCATCTGGATTTTGGTTATCATCTACTTTATATAAATAATAGCCGTTTGTACTAGCATAATAACGATTTATTCTAGATATAAACTTATTGTTGTATTCAACTTTAAATTTTTTATCTACTCTTTGTCCCATTAAGAATTCTTTTATATCTTTACAATTCTTAATAGTTTCTATAATAGGAACTTTATTAACAAAGTAGTTTATTACAGCCTTAGGAATAATGGTAGGAGATAAACCTTTCCCTAATTTTGTATCTGTAATAAACATACCTTTCTTTTCTATCAATTTTGGGTCATGTGATATGCCATAACCTTCGATTATTCCGAAATAATCGTTTATCGCGTATTGATAAAACGCTTCATAGCATCCTGTTTCGAATGTTAATTTTGTTATCTGTTCAACATCAGTAATAGCTTCTTGGACAGCATTACGACTTGACTTTTTTACAACGTACATTACACCGTCAGTATTAGCTTGTACTATCTTACAACCTAATTTAACTAGACGTTCAATGAGCATTAACAATATCAATTGTCCGTTAATTCGGATTTTAAAGACATTGAATGGGTCGTACATCCAACTATTAACATCTTGCATTTTACCTGTTACAGAGTTCAGAACCAATTTTAAAGCAAGATTCTTATTCTTCTGCCCGCTATGCTTCGCATTTACTCTTTCTTTATATACTCCTTCGTAAATGCTTAAGAAGTCTTTACCGAGGTGACGTGGCGTTAATTCGTAGATGATTAATAAACTAGGATACATACTTGTAACATCAGCATGTCCTATATATTCATCTTCACTCGGAAGAAATATTTCTGGTGAGTTTATACTGTGAAGACCTCCAACTCCAACAGAATACCTTCTATTTGAGAGCACAAATTGCTTCTCATAACCTTTTCGCTCCTTAGATGATACTACTTGCTTTCTCATATCATCAAGTACTGCTATTAATTCGGGTGTTTGAAATGAAATAAATGGGAAAATAACATCTTTTAATGGTATTTCATCCATTGGAGACCTCTTCTCCTTTAATACATTGTAACTAATGTTTGTTTTGTTACAATATTCTTTAGCAAGATAAGTTTCCCCAAACTTTACGCTATCCATACTAAGGGCATCTATTCCATATTCATTCTCAATCCAAAGTCGTAGCTCTACGTCTTCTTTGCAGCGATTGAGTAACTCTGCAGTAGAATCTACGTCATTAATATTATAACTAATCATTTCGTCTATTTTAGAATCTGGTATAGGGCTATTAAAATCTCCATCATATTCTTGCACATTCTTATAATACATTGTCATCTGCATTGATTTCAATCCTACTCTCAGTTTTCTTGAAAATAACATTGAAAGAATGTCCATAGATTTAAAATAATTAGCGTATTTCCAATGAGACAATTTAGATCTTGTATCTTCGTTGTCTTCATCATTCACAATTAATTGCGACATATTATACAAAGACTTACAAATATCGTAATATGATTTATTATTCATTACTTTATGATATTCTATAATGTAGTTAATTATTAAATCATCATAAAAATGATTATTGTACCCTACAAATATAGCGTTCTTTGCTTTAAAATAGTCGCATAATTCATCTATTTGTTGTTTTCTGTTAGATATCTCAAATTTGTAATATTGATTTGTTTCTGTATCTTTTATTGTTACATGAAAGCAATTAGGAAACACTTCAATATCATAAACTTTAGCTATCAAATCTTTAATAATCATAGTTCTAAGACTCTTGATTAGAAGAGGTAGAGGAATCAAACCTCCCAGTAACCTTACACCAAAGTTCGACGATCAGGGTCATTCACCAACATTATTATTAAGATCATCTATTACTGTACCATAACCTCCAAGAATCTATCGTTTCACAACGACGGTTCTTTACCACTAAACGGAAGAGAATACAGAGGAATCCAACCTCTTACATTCTCACGAATGCCACGACTGTGTGTATTCTGGCTAAAGAAAAACAAAATATATAAATTAAATAAAAACAGTTGTGGAGAGGTGGGAGTCAAACCCACTACGAGCCCGTAAGAATCACATCGTATACTGAAACAATTGCTCGATTAATAATAGTATTGCATGATAAAACTCGTATTCCAAACTCTCCTTGTAAATCGTACTGACTTAAAGCTCTGACGATTTATATATTGTGTTTATGCTGCCTTTAACTCAGCATTCTGCTGTGATATATCCAATATCTTTGCAGAATTCTTTGAAGGTATATTACACGTCTGCAATATAGGCTTCATGATAGCAGAAATATGATTAATTGCGTCCGGTTGATCTATATGATGAACCTTGAATCCACAATAGAGTCCTCTTCTAAACTCTGTAAGTTCTGACCTAAGAAACTTATCTCCGAGTTTATAAGCATCTGTTGTAGCTTTTATATACGCTTTTTCTGCTGTTTGTCTTTTTCTAAATCTACCGTAGAATAACGTATGATCTTCTGGTTGAAGTTTATACGGATCTCCCTTGATAGTAGTTAAGACCATATATCGTTTACTTCTCTCACGCTCGGTAACCATTATCTCACTTACAATCTTGCTAAACACATCACTGCGCATTTTGTTATGTTCGTCAAGACTATTCATGTAAATAAGCTTATCTTTATCAGAAAGTTTATCGATATCTTTTAGTTCTGGACCAGGATTTTTCTTATCCCATTTATTCAGACGATTAACTGCTACACCATGAAGATAATCATTGTGCGTCAGTTTCGTACTGGATGCTTTAAACGTTGGTGTCCAATTTTTCGGTTGCTTAAAACTTCCAGCTTTGTTCTTTTCCATATTAGCTAAATAACGTATTTTAACGTCTTCTGCTGCCTTTTTAAGAGTCTTGCCTATAACATATGTCACTCGGCTAGAAACAGGCCGTGAAATGCAAATTAAATTGCCTTCTTGGTCATATTTTGGTTTGTTTACGGACTCTCTAAAGAATACAAGATTTTTATACGTAAAATTATTTTTATTTGCCAATTTATTTAAAGTTTTCTTATTCGTTTTCATATTGATTATGTTTTAATTATACATGTTGCTTTGATAGTGAAGGTGTAACTGAGTCGAACAAGTTCGTGATTTTTCGCACGTTACCATAAACACCCAATATAATTAACTATAGAGTAAATTCCGTAGTAAATGTTTCGTTGTCATCGATCTCTAGTTCAATCTTGGCATTCTTATTGAATTCTTCAATATCTGCCTTAAGAGCTTGAATCTTAATATCAATGTCGCCAATAAGCTGCGCACACTTAGCGTTAGTAAACACCTCATCCTTACTGATGCCTTTCTTACTAAGTTTTGCCTTAGTCGCAGGATCAATAGTATGTTTAGTTTTTACAATAGTAAGATGCGTTTTCTGCTCATTGAGCTCATTAAGCATATAAATACGATAATAGTGATCGTTTTTAATATCCTTAAAATTAAACTTCTTAATTCCACTATTAATAGCATTCATAAGAAGCTTTGATTTTACACGATTAATTGCCATTTGAGTAATCTGATTATAAAGAGACTTCAAATCATATTTACGATATCCATCTTTCACTGCCTTCTTAGACATAAGATTAGTAGACTCAATAGTTTTCCAATAAGAAGAAATCTTCTTACTAAGATTATCACGTGTATTAATAATATTTGTAGAGTTCAAATTAATTGATTTATTCATAAGCTTGATATATTTTAAGTTAATAATAAATCTTGAACTATACGTCTTCCTAGAAGGTGCCCAGGAGTCGAACCTGGGTTTTATCTGGGGTTTCCAGCCACACACCCGTCCATCATAACCATTAAAATACATTAGTAGCTGGTTAGACTACTAATGTTATATTGTATGCAATTAAACATATATAATAATCTAATTAATATTCGTTTTAACTGGGGTCTCCAGTACTACTAATCAATCTGATCAAATTGTACGTGTCCTTTCACATTTATTGTTTCTCCAAATGGATTAAGGGCAAACTTATGAGAGAATGCCATAGGATCGATATGAATGTTAATCTTTTGTGCTTTATCTGTATTGAAATCTCCTTCCGTGGGGTCTCCACTGTCGATTCCCATGACTTTACAGCTCAAGGGACTATTCTTCATACCAAACTTTGTAGCTATTAACAATTGGTCAATAACATACGAGTAATCCTCATTTTGTATACCCTTAGTTGCAATAACTCCCAAAAGACCATTTAAAATCTTTTGGTTTGTATTGTTCTTTTGTCCGCTAATTGCAGACGCTACTTTCATTGCAAACTCGTTAAAGGAAATAGTTCGCTCGTCTCCGATTAAACGATTCCACCATTTTACGCAGGTCTTGCCAAATGTTATAGAACCATCTTCACTTACACTACACGAACTATATACTTCCTTCTTGTCGTTATCTACAAGAATCCCCTTAATTGTAGGATCTTCAAGTAGATATTGTACAAGCAACGCGTCTGCACGAGACAGACGGTTGTTCATAATTATTCCTCAACTGTAGCTTCAACGTGAACTGTTGCATCAAGTGCCGGATCGTCAAGAATACCGCACTGCTTCTTGTATTCTGTTACATATGCAGTATCCTTACTAATCGTCTTTCCAAGCAGCGATGATTGACCCTGCAGGTCTGAAATCAAATTATCAACGCGAGCCTTCTCATTCTTATTCAAACGATTAACCGCTTCAGTAAGCTTTTCAAGACACTTAAAGTAAATTGGCTCACCAGACTTGGCTATATTTTCAATTGCCATCTTAATATTCTCATTTGTAGGCTCTATGTCGAACTTCGGCATCTGCAATGGCAAGGTAATTTCAATTTCCTTACCAGCCTTATCCTTAATGCCCTTGTTGAGAATAATCATAGGAGTACCATCAATGTCCTGAGCGTACTCCATACTTATTACATCGATCTTACGAATCTTATAACGATGGACAGGTCGTATCGGCAGAAGTTCTCCATTTTCCGAAACGTTTTCTCGCTTCTCGTTGAACTTCAGATCAACATTTACACAAGATACTGTGAACAACTGACGGCCAAACATTGAACCATACGCCATAACAACTTTACGCCCCCTTGGGCTAATTTCTACGTTAATATTTACATTATTCATAATAATTTTCCTTTTTGATTTCGTGATTGATTCACCACGAAAATTATTTTAATCTGTTGTGTTCATAAGAACTATTAATGCCTTACGGCAATTCGCTTATACTCTTTATTACACAAATTTGGTTAACCGTGCATATGAGAGGTCGTTTTTGTAATTAGTAATACACAAACCGCACAACTATGTTGCTATGGACGAATTATCGACTACTTTGTTCGTCTATCTATTACTGTGTATTACTAGTTATAAAGCTATAAACTCCACAATTGGTGCAGTACAGTCATGTACTAGTAATACGAATTATTTTATTATACTTTATAAAATTACTTGAAATAACCGTCAAAGGCTCTAATGTGTCCAAGCATCGTGGAGAGTTCCAGTGCTGAGTCATTCCAAGTTACTATTATGTCTGCTATTTGTACAGTCTTTCGATACTGATTAGGATAGCTCCCCTGTTCTATTTCGGCAAAGGCATTTTGTAGGAAGAACAATCAATAACCTATTTCCTTCTTAACGTGAGGAGTACGTTTCTTTATCGGACCATCTACTCTTCAGAAGAGTCTTTGATGCTACGGCTTTTTACTTCTTTGCTGAACAATGCTGTTTATGTTTCAAAACACCCACATCGACCATTATTCCAGGATTTCTTTGTTTATCGTGCGCGAATATCCAGGATTCCAACCTGTTACGGCCCATGCTTTATTCGATACGCTACCGATACTTATTGCACTCGTTTTCCGCTGTACGCTACGCGATTACTCGCCTCGCTTATTCTACGTAGAGACAGTACGTAGAATTTCTATGGGTTCCCGTAAGTCTGCGTCAAGTTTACACATACATTTCACTGCATATTTTACCTTATAGACCTTTTGACGATAACGGTTGGCACTATTATTGCTCTGGCTTATTACATATTTTATCTTTACAACAGACATGTGAATATGCTCAAGTCGAACCGCAATAAGATTGTTAGACAATATAAATTACCAGCTTACTATTCTGTTTGTTTTTATTCTGTAGTACTTTGAACTACACTTCTACACGTTTGAATTTCTGTTTCATATTTAGAGTTATACTTACAGCACTGTAAAGATATTTGTAAGTGTACTAACTTCTAATTGTTTGTTTCGGTTATCCATGTATTAAGAAGATGAAAGGTAGGTCAATATATCTGGAGTGATATATCTCGAATACAATTCACGTTACGCTTTGTACGCTTCCAAGCGACAGATGTTTAGTCTGCATTAAGAACTTCTTTTGACTGTAACGTAGTCGCCGTTTATCATATCCATATTAGATTGCTAATGTCTTTTCTGGATATTACCATCAGTCTTTTTCTCACGGACTCGTGGCGTGGGTCGGTCTTTCCGACACAAGCTTCCTCTGCTTGCTCGTCATTTAACTTTTATATACCGCATAAACGACTAAAGGCTGGCGGTCAGTTATTACAAATAGGGAAAAGATTTTCAGCATACACATTACCCGATCACTGCCACCCATTAAACTGAGATGTGACGAATCTAACGTCAAGGATTTTGTTTAAGCACTATATTTACGATATAGCTGTAGGTAGATTCTTACAGTCTCTCTTAACTAGTCTATTCTTTTAGCTATTTTTCCTCCCTTCATAATGGCTTTGGAGACCATGAACACTAGAGTAAGCGTAGTACAAATCTATTAGGTTTGGAAGCTAATAGTTGCGGCTCGTGTGTCGTTCGCTCATACTTGTGTACCTCAATGTATAAGATTCCGATACGGTTCATTATGCGCTTCTTGCGACTTATGCGTTTCACTGTTTATCCATCACCAAACGGTTCTCATGGCAGTTAGGAGTTGATACAACGCTTCTCCTACTTGATATTTGCTTTTCACACAAATATCATTTCGTCTTACCTTTTGCGTATTCTCGCCCTTTGAGAGGGTTAACATATTCTCAGACCAAGTAATTATTACATCGATTCTTAGGCTAATGAGACCTAATATGAATCTGAACTAATTATTCGATAATGCGTACACTATCATTAGCAGAGTGATTTTCTTCAACTTGCTCTTCAGTTGCCTGTTTTGCTATAAATACAAGAGGATAATGGATTATTTTCTCTTGTACGACACGATAGGGTACAGGTACTCTAATTGTATCTGGATTAGAAACTTCATGTTGTGTTACAGAATCAATTTTATTCTGCAACTTATTAGTTAGACTCTCTACAGCATTCTTGTACATAGTCAGCTGCATGTCTACGGGCAATACCACTTGTTGTGCAGGTGGTGATGCCATTGGTTTAGTATCATCATTATGACCAATAATCCAGCCAAATGTTAATAATGCTAAACAACTTGCTATTGTTACTACTTTTTTCATTTTGATAATGATTTATTTTTCAACATGATAGTTGTGTTCTATGTCTACTGGACCGTCATCTTCGCTTCCGTTTGAGACTGCAGTTCTCACACGCCTTAAGACTTCCTCCAGGACATCCACGGCTACCTTTAATTTGCGCTTTATTAAACTTCTGGCAGCTACGAAGAACGCGGTTATTTTTTTGCCACATCCTCCGCATTTGAAGTTCCAGAATTTGAAGCTTCCTTTGCGGACTCTCCAGATTCAGCCTCCTTCGCAGCTTCGCTTTTTTCAAGCGGTTTAATATTAGCATCACTATACTTCTCAACCTTGTCAGATTGAGGCAAGAACAGATTGCCAATTACGCCAACTTTTTGTTGAACATTGTACATAAGATTTACAAACGACTCTTCGATAATAGACGTCTTTGTTCCAGCAATTTCCTTAGCGAAGTATTCGCTTCTAGTAAAGAAATATAATTTCTTAATAGACCCAGGTGTACCAGGCTTATAAGCGTCTACTACCTTTTCTGGAATAGCCTTATCAAAATGTGTTAGATAATGAACCGCCTTATTGGCAGTATCAAGCTCTGTCTGCAAAACCTCTTTTGCGGACTTAGTAAGCTTACCTTTAAGTTTATCTGTGTTTTCTGCGGTAACATAGGTGTTATACCACAAAACGATAAACTTAACAATTTCTGCCACCTCTTCATCAGATAAAGCGCATTCTCCTCTGAATTTAAGAGCGCAGCGCATAGACAGAAATGCTCCAACCGGAGATTCGTCTTCAACACAGTATTTTGCAAGATTTGAACCAATTTGCCGAAACATCAATGTAGGTTCTGTAATGCTAATTGCGTCCTGAATCCAATCATCAATGTTTCGAGAATCAAGTACAGCTCTCTTCTCGCTACTATTACCATCTCTTTCGAGTTCAGCATATCTATAATCTTTAATAAACTTAATAGCTGTAAGAATATTGTTTTCAACACTCCTGCTATTACGTTTGGCAAAGATCTTATTTAATGCTGCAACAAGCTGATCTTTTGTAGTAATCTTTTTAGGATCCATTTCTACTTCGGCATCAGCCTTCTTTTTGTCGTCTTGAATCTTTTTGGTTACATCTTCTGGAATATCTTCCGGTTTGAAATCAAGTACTCCTTCTTCTCCTGTTGATTGACTGATTCCAGCCTTCACCAAATCTTCTGGAGTTGGAAGTCTTAATTTATCGGCATCAGGAAGTTTTACACCAAATGTACTTGCAAGATTCTGAAGCTCGGGGAATGAACTCTTCCGAATAAGCAATGATATCGGTGTGGTAGTGTTAACTACCTGTTCCAACAATGTTCCAAATACAATAGTGTCCACAATTCTACTTGCTCCATTAAGGAACATTGGCGAATACTTTTGAGCTGCTGCTGAATCCTTACGGTACTTATCGTCCATAATACCAGCAAGCCTTACATATCCGTCTGCAGACAATCCAGAACCAGATGTTTGTTTCATTACTCCAAGGATAGAAGCAAACTCATTTTGTTCTGCTTTATTTGCAGTTGGTACTGGGGCTGATTCTGATGGATTTTCCTTTGGTGTAGGAATATCTGGAATCTGCCCTGTTGGCTTCTCTTCATTTGTCTCTGCAACTTGAGTTGCTGCTTCAACTGCATCTTTCTTACCTTCAGCTACTGGAGCTGTTTTAACGTTATTGTTAACTGTATTAACGTTCTTCTTTTTATTCTTCTTACTCATAATTTTGATAATTTGAGATTTTATCTCAGCCTTCCTTACAGACTAATTTTGTTAAATACTTTTGCTTATAATATTATTGTAATGATTGAATTATAAATCTTCTTCAACTTGTATCATAAACAAATGGTTGATCTCTACTCATGATAGCCTTTGAACTTGTATGTCCTGCTACTGTATTAAATACAATGATTTGATAATCCTTACCTGTTGATTTTGTCTCAACGAATGTATCTTCGCACTCTTCTACGGCAGGAGCTACCTGCAACGAGCACGTCGATGTCAACATGGGATTATTTGCCAAATCTTGTTTAATAATACACTTCTTAGTCTCATTTACAACATGAGCGTTCGAAGTTGCAGCACGTCCAACAAATCCGGCTAACATGCTTAAGAAACAAGCCCAAAATAATCTATTAGACTTGTTCAATTTTGCTATTGCGATGCACACAATTGCACCAACAACTAATAACATAATTTGCAGCATGTTAAGCAATTTTTAATTTGTTAAACACTTGTTGTCGGAATCTAAATAGGATTGATTTTATTGTTCCTATTGGTGTTCCTAAACATTTTGAAATATCTGCAATTGTATAACCATCTGTATAGTACATTGTAAGTACTTTCCTCTTAATCGGAGTTAGATTTGTGAATTTAGACGTGATGCTATCAAGTGTCATATTATTAACAATGTCACTTTCATGACGATTTTGAGTTTGATTAAAATCAATTCTCCAATCGTTAGGATCAACATACACCTGCTTGCCCTTAATTGTACGCAGATAATCTATTGCAGTATTTTTAGTTAAAACTCGTAACCATCCTCCAAAAGAGTCGTAATTTACGAATTTAGAGAGTTTATCATGAACTTTCACAAAAACAACATTAGCTATATCTTTAGCTTCGTCTTTATCTTTTATATAGTCATATAATATTCCTTCTACAAAAGATTTATAATTGTAAAAAATCTGATTAAAAGCTAGTTTATCACCAGCTTTCGCCTTTTTGATAATGGCAATCTCTTTATCTGTAATTTTTGGTAAAGTAGATTTATCCATATCAACAAATTTAACCGGTTATTAAGTTGTCACTGCTATATGAGACGGCGCTCGTTAGTACGTACAAGTTAAATCAATAACTTACACGTTAAAATGGTAACATTTCATTAAACACACTATTAAATTCTAATTTGAGTCTTAAACATAAACTACAATGTAATTTACGTTTTTCGGCATCATTTATAGATTTGCATTTATTTAGCATACCAGTAGCTATTCGAAGTAATACTCCAAATGTCTCTTCTGATATACTTCCAAATTTTAATACAATACTTCTGTTAACAAATTCATTTATATTCCTTAATTCGATATTTGTATAAGCATTAAGCCACAATGTATCTAATTGATTATTATTTATTAACATGTATTGATCAAGATTCTTATTTTTATCAAGATAATTATATATCTGATATTTTAGCCAATCTTTTTGAATGAATTTTAATAATGGTGATTTAATTAATAGTTCACTCGAATAACGACCCTTTTCCATGCATAACTTTATCAAATTTATTAATTAACTTACATGCCGCTTCGGCTGTACAGTTACATCTTACTTTAATGACGCTTACCATCTTTGTAAATGATATTTCAGATTGATCCATCTTTAAGTATATATTATATAATTCAAGTATTTCGTCACTTGTAAGTTTAATAGAATTTGTGTAAATGCCACGATATATTGGCAAGTTGCCGTAATCTACAGGAAGTAACATAAATAACCATCTTCCTCTGTCATACATTATACTATTCAATACATCATTGTCTGCAATTAATTCTTTTTTCTGTAATACAGACTTAATGAATTCAGAATCATATTGTTCTTCATCTTGCGCGTGCATAAAGTTATTTAACAATAATCCACGCTTTGCTGTTAAATTGGGATACCACCCAACAAATTGTACTATACATACGATTTTGTTATTTTGAGCGATGTACGTACCAGCTTGTTCTGGGAATGTTTTCCAATCAATGTTTCGTATAATCATATTATTTACAATTTAGTTCTTCTTGTCTTATCCATCCTTCAATGTTCTCAAGGTTTATTTTGTCGTTATCAGACAAATCTTTCCAAGGAATTAATCTATGAAATACATCTGATTCATTTTGGCCAGGATATCTCATAAACATATAATTTAGAATTTTAGTCTTTTCACTATTGTTACTAGGACTACTTGAATAATTTCCGAAGTACGATTTATAAATAAGATTTAATACTCGTGTATATATCTTATATTTATACAATATAACACAGATACATCCACATTGTTGTAATCGTTCTCGTACTGCTTGTTTATACCCTTTCTTCATTTTTGATAATGATTAAAGTAATAATGTTAATTAACTCTAGAGAGAGGCTCGGGCTCGAACCGAAATTTACGCTAATAGAGAAACAGACATTAATATGCTGTCAGCCTGATTACTGAACCTCTCATTTGGAAGTTTAACGACATTCCAGGTCGATGCTTGTTGTTATTGCTGCACTTAGCTCAAGACTTTACTTACGCTACGCAAGTGTAGTCTACAATATTACTATTGTTCTGATTTATTATTTACTATAAGTCTCGTATTTACCTTTCGAACGCATCAAAAGCCAATTCATCCCCATTGAATAGTATACCCATATTCACATATAGATATACTTGCTATAAATACTATTTTCTCAAACTGTATTTATATTATTAGTAATCCTTAAAATGCATTGTAATACTTTCAGTGAATAATAATAAAACAATTTAAGTTATAAAAATAGATAATCTAAGCGGTGGAGATGCGCGGACTCGAACCGCGGTCTACGTCCGTATTCTAATACTCAAACGACTTTAGTTTCTTTATTGTAAATGTATAGTTAGGTCAGTTCTATACATTCGATTTAAGCTTATTTAAATTCGTTTTAAGACATTTCTGAAGTCTTTGTGGTTAATTACTCCATTTAACAATATACTCTGCCTTAAAACGAATTATTTAACTTACATCATAACGTTGGATTCATGGCTTATAGCTCTTAGTATCACGTTAAATACATCTTTTGATACATACATGCTGTACGACTTACCTTTCATAGGATATCTCTTATCACGTAAACAGGGCTCAATGGCTCTCATGTATACATTGACCTAGATAACATAGTTTATACACCCTGTTTTGAGTGTGTTCTACCCATACTTGGCTCAAGGCTCTTGATGATTGTGTTAATTCACAATGGCTGCGCTTGTGTCTTTATCCCGCAGAATCTATTCCAACTGTAATCATCACGCATAGTATTTTGGCTCTAGGCTCTCATACTTTGGTATTTGTGCAAATTCTAGAATCTAATTTCGAAACTTACATCCCACAAACCGATATTGTAATCACGAAGAATATTTGAAATCTTATTAGTCATTTCAGACTTCCAATCATCGATCTCTTCAAGAGCCTTATTGTACTCTTTAATAATCTCATTACGTTCTTTCGCATATTCTGTTGTTGTAAATTCCTCTGGCTTCGGATACTTCTCCTGAAGCTTCTTAAAGTACTCTGCATCACGCTCTTTATTGTCAGCTTCACCAACAATGAAATCACGAATAGACTTAGTCTTCTTAAGGAATGTCTGGGTTACAGCTTCTTGTTTGCGTCTTGTCTGCAGCATTATAAGAGTCTTATTGTTGATATATTCAGATTCTCCAATCATTCGCATTGCGTCTTTCTTTGCACGCTCATCATTATTCCTCTGAACTTCAGCCATTGCTGACTCTACGCCTTTAGAAATACTATTAAGACCATTAATCTTAGACTCAATTGTTTCTACTGTTGCTGCTACGTTTTTGCTCTTGTTTGCCATAATTTTGATAATTTAAATGCTTGTTAATTTGATATTAATATTTCGGTTCTATAATTTCGCTTACAGAGCCTGGTACTATTGTTGTTTCAATAGTTTTGAATCCTTCTTCTTTACTATAATCTTTGGATTCATAATGAATAGTCCACAAATCTTGATGGTTTTTAAGATATGCGTCCCATTGCTTTCTTTTGCCATTAGTACTTGACATAAATCTGCAAGTAAACATAGAGATTAATGCTCTACGTGCGTTTGATGCAGTTTTTATGTTTGGGTAATAAAGGCTACTTGTGATTTTCTTACCATCCTTGACACGCATGATGTCAATTCGATACATTTTCTTCAAATTCATCGTAATTACGAGTGTTTATTTTATTTCGATGATATGGTTCCATGTGTTTATGCGAACCACGTCCTCGCTTATTTTCCGTCTCATCACGATATTGCGCTTTAACGGCTGGTCTATCACGTCTTGTTCTACACATTTTCTGTAATTAGAAATAATTTATGCAACTGATAAATGGTTTGAATCATAGAAGAACTAATTCCTTTAGATACCAAATATCCATAATACTTTTTATTTTCATAATTTTCAGCTAATTTGTGTATAGCTTTTACAAGGTTTTTGTTTTCAAGTCCATCAACAAAAACACTATTACATTGCATTTTTAAGTTAGAAATGAATCTAATAGGCTCTTTTTCTGGATCTCCACATAATTTTGTTAAAAAGCTAATTGACGCTCTTGTTTCTTCGTCAGAATCACATTCTTCTTTGTTAAATTCTTTCGACTTGGAATTTACAACTCCTTTTGCAATAAGCTTTGCTATTTCTGCATTACTTAATACTGATACAGAAACTTCACTTGAACCACTTCTATTACAAATAGAATTAACAATTTTTGTAATCCCTGAATCTGAAATTTCGTTTCCGTTGTGAAATATTACTATTGCTCGCATTTTGAAGTCTCCTCGTTTGTTAAAATTAATGATGCTGTTGTATCCTTTTTAAGTTCTTGTGGTATTTTAGGGGCAATTTCATCAGTTTCTATTTGCCTACTATAAATATCATAATTTAACTTATACTCTGATACTAACGATTTCATTGTAACTTTATGTTCTCGTGATAAAACTACACGTCCAACTCTATCTACCATTTGTGGAGACATTTGTTTAAACACATTTTTAATTTCATCATCGAGTACTAAATTGTCATGAAACGTTTTCAGTTCATCAATTTTAGTAAACTCAGGATTAGTTTGTGCCATTAATTGCACAGAAAACCATACACTGTCTTCTTGATTGGCAGATTTATCTGTCTTACCATGATCACAGGATGTTACACACATAACCGCACATAATGCGACTATGACTCCGATTAACCATACAGAGATTTTGCCGAATGTTCTTGTCATTTTGATAATTTTTAAGAACGTTAATTAAGTTTATTGCCCATTGTTTTACATTAGTTGGAACTAATGATAGGTTTAAATACCTACGGATTTTAAGATTTTGCTTTTCGTGTTCAATACTGAAGCAAGTAAGTCATAATTAACAAACTTACAGAGTTTTTCCCGTTCACTCAGGCTATCATCAAATGTAAATACGTCACGAAATAGACTTAATGCAAATACTAGAGAGTCTCTAATAATTTCTGCGTTATGATCTATTTTTTCAATATCTATAGGATGATAAAACCCTATAAAGATTGTTATACACGTTTTCGAAATTGAATAACGTATATCAACACTACGTAGTTCTACAGTTTTAATGTATCGCTTTTTAATCATCCACTTACGGATGTAGGTACTAAAATTACTAGCGACATTAGCCTTTTTTGTAACATTCAAACTTGATTGAACAGATACAGTCATTTCTACCTTTTTTCTTCTTTCGAAGACTGAAGGTCTTGTTTTTAAACTTTTCATATTATTATTAATTGATTAATCTAATTTAAAAAGGTAAGAATTGTTTCGCAACAACCCTTACCAAATAATCATTATTAACAATTTAAAATAACACTAATGAGTTTTCATGTCCATCTGTATTCATAGAGGCTTTGGACTCTTATGCATTCCTGCATAGCTACATTAACATTCTAGAGACTCGGTAGTTTGATGCTACCAAGTCTTTAGTAAAACATAAAATACATAAATCAAACCAAGTGTAAGCATTGCTATGAGTATAGCTATTAGGTTTAACCCAATAACTGCACACATGATACTCCAACCTATCCCTAATCCTATTATTCCAAGACAACAGAATGTAGATAGTAATAATTTTGCTTGTTGTTTATTAATCATTGTTAATTTCAAAGAATTTATCATTCCATGCAGATATAAAATATATACAGAATATAATTATACTTGTACATATTACTGCAAAAGCAAACCCAAGTATCCAAATACTCACATTAGCGTTCCCTGGACTCATTAAGAGCCCAAAGAATGCTAATATTGATGCCGTTAAACCAATTCCACTACAGAATAAATGAGGAAATATTCTGAAGAATGATTTAATTCTATTTTTATGAGAATGCATCTTCAATAACCTTTTTGTCTTGTTCTGATAAATCTTTTCGATCCATCATAAATATGGCTTCCATCAATCGGCTTCTATTATGTTCACATGCGGTCTCATATCCATCTTTAAAACCTAAACTATACGCATTACTTAAACTACGTTTTGTAATAACAGACTTGCGTTTCTTTGGAGTTTTCTTTTCTTCCATTTATTTAGATTTATAAAATTGTACATTTTTTAAAGTGTCACCTTTATATGAAACCCCAGCTTTGCGATACTTTACAATACGCTGAGGAGTATTATTTTTAAATATTATACCAAGATATGCATGAACATTTGTTCTGTAACACAGGATAATATAATCATATACACTTTTAGGAAGTGTAATTAGATCGCAAATATTCTGATCGTCATTAACATATTTGACATAATATTTTGTTGTAGTTTGACCTTTAGTATTTTGTTGAGTTAATGTGTATATACATGATATATCATTATTCCAACAAATACATGTATCAACTTTAGCTGTTGTTTTTGTAACAGCTTGTGCAAATACTATTTGAGATAGCAATAAGCACACAATAAGTAACTTTTTCATTTTTTAGTTCTTATTTTTGTTTTAGCAATGATGAAATGTCCATCCCAATCATTATATAACTTACGCAATGCTCCTACGCGCAATGCTGCGTTTGTCTCTGATAGACCATGAAATAGCTGCATTGTACAACCATCATGTTTGATGAAAATAGCCGCATTTTCTTTTAAGGCTACGTCAGGTTTACCTTTAGAAGATTTTCTAAACTTTGGGTAGTTTAAACATGTTGCTTTTTCATCTTTTGGATTTTTTGCCATTCCTTTTTAGCTTCTTTGTTGTTTTTAAATTGAATAGTTCTCTTTTGGCCATCTGGAAATTCTATAGATATTTGCCATTCATAAGCGTATCTACCAAATAATCCATAAATGGTATTATGAATTCTAATTATGTCTTTTAATAATGGATCACAATTTTCTCGTTTGATTACATGTTTTTTCGAATTCATTTATTTTAATTTTTATTAGCACTTCGTCAATATCGTCACACCAGAACTCTTTTATATGCTCTGCAATATACAACATTTGCTCTTCTTTAGACATATCGGGATTATTGTTAATGAAATTCTGTATCTTAGCTTTGACAATTTGTTGTTTGCAAAATGTGTATAAAAGAGTTCTTTTTTGTTGTAATGTTAGTGACGTTTCTGTTGATTTTTTAGTTCTTGCCATTTGTTTTGTATTGTTTTACTTTAAGTAATACTAACATGTTTTTGTATGATATGGCATATTCTATCAATCCAGTTTCATCTTGAAACACTCCTAATAGTATTGATATTAACAATTGTTGGTTCATTGTCAACATCAAATAATTCAACAAATTTAGCCATAATTACTTATTTTTAAGAAAGTCAACAACATCACGTACTTCGGAAGCTTGATGGACTTGACCATCAGTCGTTACATAACCAATTACTGGATACATCACTCCGCCAATATTAAGCACGATATTATCGTCCTCATTATCACGGAATACACAACTAATTGAAGATGGATTTACATGTAAATCACCTGTTTCTTCATACTTTGGAATGAATTTAACTAATTTAACCATTTTGATAATGTTTTAATAATTACTACGTTCAAGAGAATCTATTTTTTCTAATAGTTTTGTATATTTTGCAATGTCAAGTGTTGAATCAGTATTATTGGGGAAAAATATACCATCAACATATCTAATTAATGAGTCTTGTACAAATATTGTCTCATCAAGATTCTCAACATTACTTCTTAATCTCTTATTTGCATTTTTAAGATTAATGTTTTCTACAATTAAACTGGCTAACGATATTATCAATATTAATAATGATATTACAAGCCATTTCATCTTAGAATAATTCATTTTGATAATGTTTTAATTTTAACGAACTTATAAACGAAGTACCAAGAAGGCGGTTTTTAAAAAGCTCGGCGTAGCACTTGTTGTGTGCTGACGCCTTGCTCTTTAGTATGGAAGTTGGTCGTTTGACATTGGATTAGCCTGCTGTTGTGGCTGTGGATTCTGCTGTTGCATTTGTGACTGATTAGCAAACGGTGGTTGCATTTGCTGTTGTGGTTGTGCTGTGCGATTAGCGTCTTGAGTTGGTGTAGGAGGATTGAATGCTGCATTGAGGATGTCATCCTGACTTGCGTGTCCTTCTACGGCTTTCTCAAAGAATCTGTCTTCCATTCGTTGACCTTGCTCCCATGGAGAATATCCGTCATAATAGTTTGTTGTGAACCCTCCTTGTTCGTTTGGAACCATATTCTTTATCCAAACAAAGATGGTTACTGAATCTCTCGTGATTGTTTTTCCATGTCTGTCTTTGACTGGATTGCCATTCACGTCATTCATGTAACATAAGCCTTTTCTTAACTTGTAGTTTGTTACCATTCCTCCTTTGAATTCGAGCATGCTATAGAGTACATCTCTTTTCTTAATGAGGTCTGGTTCTGCGTCAAGGTCTGTTACCAGCTTGTTCATGTTAACCATTTGACGTTTTTCTCCGTTTACGATTTTCTCTTCGCAGTAGTTCTTCAATCTTTCGATTACTTCTGGTTTCTCGTCGTTAAATACGATAATATTACGACCTTTTGTTCCCATTGCTGACTCATCGTTGATTGTGAATACTGCGAACTCGCTTAATTGTCCTTGGCGATTTGGTTTCTTGCTTTGTCCTAACGATATTGCTGTTGTGATGTAGTTAGAAATTTCTTCGCCTTTGATTACATTAAAATTCTGCATAGTTGTATGATTTAATTGTTTATAATTTGCTTCTTACTTTCCTTCAAGATGCTAAAGGGCTATTTATTAACATGTAGCTCATGTCGTTGTATTGATTGACAACGGGCAATTGTAGTGGGAAAAGAGAGTTTCATATATCCTTTTATTCTCTCGTTCTTCCTCATGCTTCCTGGTTCTTATCCAGCACCTCAATCCCAAGGAAGAATGGGGAAAGAGGCGATTAAGGGAAGGAGATAAGAAAGGGAAGGGAGGAAAAGGAAGGAAATGATGGGGTTAAACGGAGGAGATAAGAAAGAGGAAGAACCTATTAAGCTTGAACCTATTGAGAATTACCAGTACTGAAAGAATTAAAACCATTGGGCTGAATGTTCAAGTATTCAAACCCAGCGATTCTTACAATGGCAGATTCCAACTTTTTAATTCTTCTCCGTCTTTTATTATACCGATGTGAAGATAGTCGGCTAAGTTACATGTCATGCTCAGTTGCTCATGGACAATCTTCATGATTTCCTTCCAATCATTACACCAATACAGTTTGCCGACTCCAAGATTACTACTTAAATGGTTAATAATATCAATTGAACAAAGAGGATAAGAAAGGGATGGCAACGCTATTCAGACCAACCCTATAAACGAGTACCAAGAACGAGGTTTTCAAAACTTTCTTGTCCTGTGCTTAAGCATTTGTTGTTTAGAAGGCTTTATGTAGCATTTGTTGAAAAGAAAACGCAGCCCCGAAGGGCTGCTACTCTCTTATTTGGCATCGTTGTCGCTTATGTAACGCACGTTGCTGAAGAAGTTGACGGTCAAGCGCAGAGGATAATGCTTGAGGAATTTAGCGACGTCTACTAAACGCTCTTCTTCTGTTGCGTACTCTGGTGACGTTCTGAATTTACCGTTAATCTTGACAGTGAATTGGTAAGTTGTAATCTGTTTCATAGTTGTAATTATATTTGTTAATAATGTGAATTGTCGTTTTAGCGAAAAGGATAAGTAAGACAACATCGCTTCTAAGGCCATTTAATTGCGTTCTAAGCGCATCAAATACACAGCCTGGTAAGTTGTACCAGAACTGTGTAGATAATGCATTAGAGACGAAATTAGAGTAAGGCAGGACTCAGTTCGATGTAAAGACCATTCATGTCCATGCCATTGTAGAACATGCACGCATTAACGTAGCCATTAATACGACCATAAATGTACTTCTTGAGAACCTCAATAGCCTTAGAAACTGGCACATCGTACAGCTCTTTATTAAGCCAGTAGCTGCTGAAGGCTTTGAGCCCTTCATTAGATGACAGAACTTTGTTAGCGATCTCTTCTGGTGTCATTTCCATGACTTGATTGTAAGAAAAATACATAGTGTTATAATTTAATGATTGATAATGTTAATTAACTCGATACAGTGTAGTAGATTAGTAAGATAGAACGACATAATGATGTTAATAATCCAAATCATTTCATCCACATGAACAGTCTAACTCCAACACCAAACTTCGTTTGACCTGATTTCGATGGCCAGGGGGTGCTTGCCTCGAACCTATGAGTTGGGGACTCAATAGGGGGCAGTTTCACATCTTTGCCCACACACGGTTCCATATTTTTACACATGCAATTTCTAAAAAAATAAAAAATCCGAGAATTTTACTTCCCGGATTTATAGTCTATACTCTCAAGTTCTATTCGCTTTTTCTTGAGATTTAATCTTATATTCATACAAGCTTTTCCATTCACAAATACTTTATAATCGCCAAGATCAATTGGATAAGACTCTAATTGATTCTTGAGCATTTGCCCTGTTAGCTATATTATACTCCATCCATCTTCATCCATTCCGATAGTGGGGGTGTAGTAGCCATTATTATCTTCAACAATATCTTTAACGTCTTTCATCTCCAAATAAATATAAACAAGCTATTATCTCAATAGCTAAAACTAGTATTATTCCTCCAATCATATCAATCTATCTAACCAATCGAATACAAACCCCATAAGATAATATACCGCAATTATTACTATAACAACATATAATCCATCCATGATCAATGCTTCTTTGTCTTCTTTGAATATTCTACAGTTACTGCGTCGTTTATGTTCTTTACTATCCATTGCATTAAGTAAGCCATGTGTTCATTACTGTTGTTTTCTGAAACGTATTCTAGCCCTATATAAGACATCATTTCGTCTAATACATGAGTAGCTTCATGAGCTATTTCTGATATATCTGGCTTCCCGTTAAAGGCTACCAATACGCCTATTTTATCATTGCTTTTACTAAATATTGAGCCATATGTACATCCAAACGTTTGTTTACCCATTCCGATTAATTTGCAGTTCTCGCATTCAGTATACCCAAAATTATCGTTTATATGTTCTTCTGTTGGGTTAAAACAAACGAACAGTGTTTGTGGATAAATATCATTAGAATATTCGTATATTTTAAGTTTATTTTTTTTCATTTTTTAATCCTATATAATCATACCAACCGTTTTGTAATCTTTCTAATTGTGACTTTCTTAAGAGTTCGCAAGCTTGTTTAAATTTATTATCTTCTGCGGTTTCTTTCAGTGTTGAACACATACCTTGAGCATTCTTTTTCTTCTAAATCTCCATCATCATTTACTTCCCGATGCTTATATTTAATTGATTTTAAGTAATTGGCGCATTTATTATACGCTTCTGATTTCTCTTGTTTAGTAGAATATTGGTGGACATATTGTAATATTCTTTTCCAATCTACTACTCCGCAAGCTTGTATGTTACAAATATCTTCAATAAAACTATTTACTCCGCCTTCTCCGAACTTATCTCGTATTTGATTATATTCTTTAGCTGATTGCTTAAAGTATTTATTATCCCTACTAAAAGTAGGCATACTATCTACTAAATATGCTAGATTTATTGGTGTTTTGAATATAAAGAAATACTTAGGACTATTAGTAACTGGGATACTTCTAGCTCTTAATGATAAGTAGTCAGCGTAGTATAGTATACTATTAAGTTCTATATCAGTATATTCTTCTAAGTTTATCATATATTACTCTTACTAATAACTAGGTTAAACATGTTTATCTTATTAGTCTTACTAAATATATAGTCCTACTAACTATATAGTCTATATAATCTTTATAGTCTTTAACAAGACTATCCCTATCTCCTAAAGAAAATATATAAAAGAAAGGGTTCTTCCCCACAGACTACCATATAACGTAAAAATCTTACAAAAGTTGCAAAATTAAAAAATATTTTAATAAATTTTCATATTTGAAACCTTTTGCTACTAAATTTACGTTAATGGCCACGAAAACAGAAAATAAATAATTAAATTTCTAGGATATGACAAAAGAATTGAAATTTGTAAAGCCTTACTTCATGATGGATCCCAACGATAGAATGGTGATCTCCGAAGATGGCAAGTCTTATGTAAGTACTTACAGTGACGAATATCACGCAGATAGCGATGACGACAATGTTTGGTCTACTTACTCTTCGACATTTGCAATATCAACAGAACAAGCCAAGCGATTGCTCGCACAGGGAGTCGTTGAGGAGGTTCATGAAACAAAGGATCAGGCTAATAAATTTGTTAATATATTTGATGAAATCGATAATCTTATTTCATTGTATACATTGCAACTTACAACGCTTGACGAAGATTATAAAGATCAGCCATTGTGCCTTAAAAACGAAAAGCTGACAGTATTAAATAACCTCATTAAGCTTTTAAATCATCTTAAAAATTTGAAGAAATGAACAAAGTAGATCAATCAAAGTTAGCTGGATCTGTAGCTGAGAAGATTCAATATGAGTTCAATCGAGACTTCTTGGTAAAGCCGCTTCCAGTTGAAAAAATTAAGAAGGAGTTTACTACTCCAGTATCTACTGGCAAACATGAGGATAAGAATGGAGTTGAAGCAAATGACTTTAACGAAGTTAAAACTGAAGTAAAAGAAGTTGATTCAGATTTCATGAAGGGAATCGTTCTTAAAGTTCCGCATGAGTTTGAAAGACAGCTTTCAGATGCTAAGTTCACTCCAATTAACATTAGGGTTGGAGATACGTTAATCTTTAAGAGATCTAATAGGTATTTTGATTTAGTTAAAGATACTATGCTCGTAGCATCATTTGATATAATAGCAGTTGAATATACTGGTGGAGATAGAGAAAGCGTGCAAGTAGATAGCAAATAAGCTTAATTTAGATTATGAATTAGTTCACAAAATAGTCTACTATCAATTTAAGT
>ERZ808278.56-NODE-56-length-98446-cov-23.793650_pt1 | contig 98446 bp, 114 predicted proteins | sample MGYA00521239_ERZ808278 | MGnify/ENA primary metagenome ERZ808278 (study PRJEB31516, sample SAMN03275600) | gut metagenome | biome: mammalia-associated habitat; material: feces | host: Papio cynocephalus | place: Kenya | collected 2012-07-17 ...
TTAATATAATAATATAAATATATTAATAAATATATAATATACACGCGTACACGCGCGCGTATATACGCATGTGCGTACATGCGTGAGAGAAAAAGCGATCTTTTTCTTGTTTCTTTCAATTTTTTTTCTTATCTTTGTATCAGAAAAGACTTTTGAAATGGATCAACAATCTTTGGAAGCTCTACAACGGTTGAAAACTTATCAAGGGAACAACCCTTACATATTGAAACTCAAACAGGATATCCTTGTTTCGGGAAAAACGAATCTTCTTGAAGGATTTGTCTCTGAGTACATTGCTCAAAATTTCAATAGAGAACCTCGACAGATAGGGAAAACAGTCAAGATTGCTGACTGGTATGGAGAAAAACTGAAAGAGCAATACTCAATAGAGTTCACGCCAGAGAAACTCTATATCAAGGCTTACCTCGGAGAGACATCCAAAGTCTATCATGTCTATGCGAAGTGGCGCAAGTCGATGGAACTCATAAACATATTTCTCCCAAAGAAAGGGGTTCTTACCAATTTTCTTGTTGATGATTTTCACGGATATCCAGTGGATTTTTCAAGATATAATAATCTTCTCCACGCAAAGGATCCGAACAGAACAGTGAAACCGGTTCAAGAGGAAGCCGTGAAATTCTTACTCGACCGCAAGAAGTGCATTCTCGCCAATCAGATGGGAACTGGAAAGACAATGGCATTATCCATTGGGGCAATAGAGGGTAATTTTGACTCGGTTCTCATCATATGCCCAGCCAGTCTCAAGACTAATTGGAAAAATGAATTAGCATGGTTTGTTCCAGAGAAGGATATCACAATCATAGAGGGATTCTTAGGGAAGAACAAATCGGAATTGGAGACCTATTTGGGATATGCCCAAGGGAAATCAGGAAAGAGTGTGGCAGAACTCAAGGAGGAAGCCAAGACCAGAGGTAAATGGGAGAACAACCGTTTTGTTATCATCAATTTTGATATTCTGGATGAGTTTTTCACTCCGACTTATGTACGCAGTGAGGAAGGGCTCAAAAAAGTCGCGGCATCCAATCCGTTGTTCAACTACATCTATGGAAAAAAATCATTAATCATCATTGATGAAGCTCATTCACTGTCAAACCGCACCTCAGACAGGTTTAAATTAGTCAAAAACTTGATTTTCAAGGGGAACCCAAACTGTGTTTGGCTATCCACGGGTACCCCCATTACCAATCATCCGGAGAACTATTTCAATTTGCTTTTGTTGATTGGAGATCCAATCGCTGATGATTGGAACTATTATGCTGAGCGGTACTGCAATGCCAAGAAGTTCCCAGCCAAGGGAGAGAAAGAGAAATGGACAACCCGATTTCTAAAAGGAGTACGCAAGTCTTCCGTGAATGAACTGACGGGAATGGAAACCGTAGCATTAAGGGACTACATTAGGTCACATGCGAGGATGATTACTGTATCCAAAGGAGAGAGCAATCTTGATGAACTGCGTGAGCGTACGAGCCATATCTACCTGAGGAGGGAGAAAGATGAGATGGGTGGATTGCCTCAAAAGCATGTTATCAAGAAAGAGTATGAATTCACAATGTCCCAAATGCTCGAATATAACAGGCTTTGGGAGGAATATGAGATAGAAAAGACCAAGGACAATCCAGACAAGGAGTTGAACAAGGACTTGATTGAGGGAGCTATTTACCGTAAATATTGCTCCAATCAGATGATTCCTAATACGGAGAGACTCGCTGATGAGTATATCTCCAAAGGTCAGAAAGTGGTTATAATGTGCTGCTATGATGAGGAACTATACAATTTAAGAGAATACTATGGAAACCGATGCGTGATATTTAACGGGAAGATTTCCCTCAAGGAGAAAGATGAGGCGGTGAGACGGTTTATGAATGACCCGTCGGTGATGGTTTTCATTGGCAATATGGCTGCTGCTTCGGTAGGCATTACCCTGACATCATCCAATATAATGATATTCAACAATCTTCATTATGCTCCCGCTATGAATCGTCAGGCGGAGGATAGGATTTATCGTATCGGTCAGCAAAAGGAATGCTATATCTATTACCAGATTTTCAAGGGAACTGAGTATGAGAAGATTTGGGACACTGTTTTGGGTAAGGAATTAGGAATTAATCAAGTTATCAAAAAGGAAGGAGACAAATGATGAGGAAAATTTTGAAATGTACATTCAAGGAAGGTATTGATTATTTAGTACTTAATAAGATTCCTATAGAGAAGATGAAAACTCTTGATCTTCATAATCCGGATTTGGTTCCATTTCCAGAAAATAAGTTTGAGATTAGTATATGGAAAAATGAGTCAAACCCTCCTCGTTTGTTGGTGGTTTCCAAGAATAATGCTTGGGCAATGAAGTTTTCTATTGCTCTCGGAGAAATGCTCCAATGTAATTCAAGTGGAAATGATATTGAACTTTTCAAATATATAAGGAAATACTTACCTATTTGGTTGGAAATGAAATGTTTTGAAAATGAGGATATCACCAATAAAGAGAATGCCATCAATATTTGGAAAAAATATCATAATGGAGAATTTCAAGAGAATGAACGCGTTAAGGTATAAATTCCAAGATATAATCCGGAGAACTATTGCCAAAATCATTAATCATAAGTTCATTTTTGAGATGAATCCGATTGTTGAAATGATGGTTTTGGATAGAATTGGTAGTTTTCAGTTCATAGCATGGAGCAACGATTATTCAGATCCTTTTCGGTTCCATACGCTATACAAAAAATACGATGTTACATTCAATGCAAAAAATGGAGAATTGTTAAGCATCAATGCCAGAGGAAAATATAAAAGTGATTTGTTAACTTTATGCGCATATACCAAAAATTGGTGGATTGAGAATAAAGAGGATATTTTGAATAGAATAGAAATGATACATCAATGAGAAAGTTTTTGAAATACATAAAAAGTCGAATCTATAATTCAATCCGGTATATTGCTTATAGACTGACGGAAAATAATAATGAACTAGAAATGAATCCATTAGTTCAAAGATATTTTTTGAATGAGAAGGATATTTCAATTTCATTATTTCCACCGAAGGATTACAAAATTATGATGTGGTCTTATGATTGTTTTGGTTGGTATATCAATATTGTAGGAAAAGGATGTGACGTTTACTATGATGCTGAAAATCATGAACTTATTGATGTGGCAAAAACAGACTGGAATAATAAGCACTTCACTACGTTGAAGAGTACGGTAGCATTTGGTCTTGTGCCCTTTCGTCGGTTAATGAGCGCAACGCCCAGCGCTTGTACTTCGGTAGTGATGTCGCAGGTCTGGACGACATCAGTCGGTCAATTGGGCTCCCGGTTCGTCCGGTTTTTGAATAAATTGTTAGCCTTATGCCAAATCTAATCGGTAATACAGAGGAAAAAATCCTCAGACAAATGGTTCGTAAAGAGGTTGAACGCCAAATGAACGAATATATTTTTGACCAACGAATAAAATTATGGTCTCAAGAAGGAAAAATGGTTACCGAGGAAAGGAAATTCTTTCTTTTCAAGGAAATCATTGATGAGGTCAACTATCCAAGAGGAGAAATTGAATCTATGGCATCTTATTCCGGATTGATTTGATAAAATTGAATCCATTGCAGAAATTCTATTTTGATCCAAGACAAAATGACGCAGTATATACGGAGGAGCCAATATCGAAGGATGCAATAACTTTAGTTAACTAATTTTTTTGAAATGAATAATAATATCAAAGCATTAAAGGAACTAAGAGAATATAATAAATCTTTGGATAAGGTTCATCATCAATGCTTTATTAAAAATTCAGAGAAAATTCTTTTAGATATTCTTGAAATATTGAAAGATAAGGATTTGCCGGATTATTATTCTCTTGAAGTATTTAGGAAATTGTTTGAATATGAGTTTGTATTTTGCAGCAAACTATCATCAAACTCCAATCCGGATGCTATAAAAAGTATGGGTTTGCGAGGTGCAACTGATTGCTGTATAAGATGTTTCACTGATGAATCATGGAAGAGTATGTTGGATTTATTGAACGAATAGGCAATACTGATGATGGAAAACCTATCTATCGGTTTGATTTCACATATGATAGAGATGCCGTATGGGGCGAGTTTTTCAATGTTGCTCCCGCAGGAATGATGCCAGTTCTTGAGCCGGATAAAAACGCATTGTCCCATAGCGGAAAAATAATATTTCCTAAGGAGATTGATTTGGCAAGGAATAACATGTGCTATTCAATGCAGGATTGCTTTGACGGAATCATTGCCTTGGCATTCTCCAAAATGGATAATGATAACGCTTTATTGGATAATGATGGGAAACCATTTGTAATCCAATATGGAGAACCAATAGATGCAGTAAAGGATAAATTATCCTTATTTGGTCTGGAATTTTATGAATTTGAGGAAGTCAAGGTTGGTGATGATTCAGCGTTGACTGGATTGATGAATAATGGAGACGAAGGCGATGGGGAATAGTTCAAAGGTTTTGATATTTGTCAGATATGCATATCAGGAGACTGACGGGAAATATGTATATTATCTATACTTTTCTGATACTCCAGATAATGTATGGGGTCCTCAATGGGATGTGATTAATCCGTCAACCAATGGGGATGTTACTCCTGATGAATCCACATATTCGGATGTTTATGAAATAAGGACGGATCACAAATTAAGGACATTGGAAGAAACATCATGTTACAGTATGGAATATGCCATATATGGGATTCTGGCATTGTCTTGGATTGATTTGGAGGGGTTAGAGGATTATCCGGAGAACGGAAGAATGACCTTGCATTTCGGAGATTCACTTGATGAGGTAAAAGAATTGTTGGAAAGATTTGAAATTGTAATTGAAGAAAAAAAGAAAGAAGATGGAACAGAATCAGAATGATAAAGTTTTTCTTGTTGCTTATAATGACAAGTTTGTAGAAGAAATCAATCAAAAGTGTTTGGAAATGATACATGAACCTTTTTTTTCAATTTCTGATCCAAATAAAGAACCTAAAAGATATATTGATGATTTGCAAGGAGAAATTATGCCTCCAATGCTGCCATTAGATTTAGGTTATACTCCATTTTATTGGTCTAGTGCTCCAAAAGAAAGAAAACTCAAAATTATGGAGTATTTTCCGTTTTTGTTTGAATGCAAATTCAAAATCAAAGAAAGGCATATTATCGAACGAAGCCGTAACTCTAAAACTCAACAGATAATCAAAAGCAAAACCGTAGATTGGTATTTTGAGATGGTTGTTGGCAAAAAGTTTGATAGGCAGGATATCGGTCAAGCAATATATTCAATATCTAGATGTGGTTTTGAGCATGGGTCACGTATTTATGTTGGCGATAAGATTCTTGTAGTATTCAGACCAAAACCATATCTTAGTTGGACGAAAATATTGGAAAGTATTTCAAGATATCTGATTTGTTATATACCAAAGGATAATTTGGATAAGGTTAAGAAGCATGGATTGAACTATCCAGCGAATGCTTATAATACAAAAAAATTGATTTGTCATTTGCCATTGAGTGATTCCAATATATTGCAAACAGAATTGAAACCGAAAAAGAAACGTAATTATGTTGCCGTTGGAATCAATATACAAAAGGTATTGAATGCTAATTTCTATTTCGGAAAGAAAGAAAACGAGTATTACACAATGGATTGGATTAGCCCGACTTATTTGGAGTTTTTTGACTGATTTTTTCTTTAGTATATTATAAAATTTAGTTATCTTTTAGTTGAAAAACGCCTTGTTCTCGATGTCTAAGAAAACAAAAATAGTTGTATCATTAGTCCTCCTCGCATTATTTTGGGGATTCGGTTTTTGGTTAGGAAGAAAACATACGAAAGTAATTACCAAGACTAAAATCGAATATGTAACTAATCCTTCAATAAGCGGGATTATTGTCAAGCCTCAGCCGATAAGTGAAATCAAACCGATAGATACCTTAAGAATTGTGGAGGAATGCATTGAGAAAGGCATTTATTCCGAATTGTTTCCCAAAAGGGAGATAATTAAATATGTGCCTGACAAATCTGACTCGACGGCTATAATGAAGGATTGGGCTACGATAAGGGAATATCAGGACACATTGTATAGCAATGACACCACAGGAACATTTGTGCTGTCATCATTGATTCAATATAACAGGATACAGAAATATGCTTATGAATGCACTACTGTCACTAAGGTTGTCACGAATACTGAACGTATTGTCAAGGGTTTCAGTCCATTCGCAGGAATTGGCTATCTATCTGATGGCTTTGGGGTTGTTAACGGGGGATTCTATATAAAAGAAAAATATGGTCTTTCCGTATTGTATGAAAGGGATTTCATAAACGGGAAAGACCATTATGGTGGAATAATATCAATTAAGTTTTGATTTGTTATTCCGGGATTGCTTGGATTTTAGAAGCGTAAGTTGACCAGTTAGTAGCGGTTTTATATGCATCGACTGAACCGGATGGTACATAAATCACGGCATTTGAAGCAATATCATAAAATGCATTAGAACCTAATGTTGGTGGAGTCTCTGATAGTATAGTTATGCTTGATAATTTGTCACAATTACTAAAGGCTCCTACTACAATTTCGCTTATTGTACTTGGTATAGTTATATTGGCTAAAGAGCTACAACGAGAAAAAGCTGCACGACTAAGAACAGTAACTCCTTCAGGAATAACAACATCAGCCAATGAAGTCCAACCAGAAAATGATGGATTAGCTTCAAAATATTTGATTTTTAATTCATCATTAGGAAATTTAATAATATCTGTTGATGTCGCTCCTGTCCAGCCAGCAAATGCCCCATGCCCGATTGAGGTAACTGAATCAGGGATAGTTATGCCGGTTAATGAGGTGCAGCCAGAAAATGTACTCTCACCAATTTTTGTAGTGCCATATGGTATTATGAAATGAGTTAATGATTTCCAATCCTGGAATCCTTGTGCCTTTTCAATATATTTGATTTTTAATTCATCATTAGGAAATTTAATAATATCTGCTGACGTTGATCCAGTCCAACCTAGAAATACACCTTTACCAATAGAAGTAACTGAATCTGGAATAGTGATTCCGGTTAATGAAGTACAATGAGCAAAAGCAAAATCATAAATAAGACGAACTTTATTTGGAATCGTAATACTTGTCAATGCAGTACATTTTCGAAATGAATATTCAAGAATTTCAGTAACAGATTCTGGAATTGTAATATTATTTAGGGAAGTACAGCCTCCAAGCATGCCATATGGAATTTTTTTGATTGAATTTGGAATTGTTATACTTGCTAATGAGGTACAATCTTTAAATGCCATTTCTCTAATCTGATAGCAATCTTTTTCAAATTTTATGATACCTTTACCGTTTTCGTAGATATTCGATATTATTGGGATTTCTTTTTGGGCGGCATTCCAACAAGGAGAATTGACTGTCGGTGTTACAACCTCTCCATCAGTTGTTGTGTACCAAATCTCATTGTTTGGCTGAATAACCAATGGGTTATAATGCACCTCATTTTCTTTCTCGCAATAACTAACATTGGGCAAATTTACCCCCCCCCCCCATTGATAAACTCCTCATATTCAGAGTGTTGGGTGAATAATTTTAAATATTCCATAATTTATTCGATTTATTTTTATATAAATAGTTTGGATATTTCAGTTTATTTGATTATTTTTGTTTCCAAAGAATTTGTATTATGGAGAAAAAGAATAAATGTTATATTGTTATATCTCAGCATGGCGATTATGAGGATTATAGGACAAGAATAGAAAAAGTTTTCTATACCTTGAAAGATGCCAAGAAATTTGCTAAAGAGTCTGATAAAGAGCATTTGGTTGGTTTGTCAGATGAAGAAGTATATAATATAGTTCCGAAGGATATCTTTCATGAATATGCTTGGGATGATGACGAACCGGATTATAAGGGATATACAAGAGAACAATTTGAAGCACAAAATGATAGAGTTGATAAGGCATATGGATTCAATAGTTACGGACACTGTTATATTGAAGAGCACGAAATAGAATAATATTATCTGTTAATTTTTAGCTTTGAAAAGTTATGAACATTGCACTGGTTGCCCATGACGGGCGAAAAGAAGAACTGATTGAATGGGTTACGTATAATGCGGAGACCTTAATGAAGCATAATTTGTATGCTACTGGCACAACAGGGAGATTGATTAAGGAAATCTATATTGGCGAGCCAGATAATTGGCATTTTGATGACTTTGGCGATGTGGAATACGATTATGATGACGACAAGTTTCCTTTCAAAAATAATATAACTTGCTTATTATCAGGACCTTTGGGCGGAGATTCACAGATATCAGCGATGATTGCTGAAGGCAAAATTGATTGCCTTATTTTCTTTTGCGATAACCTTATCACTCAAGGTCACCAGCAGGATGTGTCTGCATTGTCAAGGATTGCTTCTTTGTATAATATCCCGTTTGCTACAAATAGGACAACGGCAGATATGATTCTGACATCAAGCCTTTTTGATAATCCGGATTATCAACGAATTGTACCGAAGTGCATAGATGATTATAAAAACAGAAAATTATAAATGTGCAACGACAACATTAACATACAGAACAAGTCAGAAGAGAAAGGTACAAAACTACGTACCTTTTTCACCTCTGATTTGCATTTTTCCCATATTTCTATCTTGTATTTTCACCCGGAAAGATTGGAGCAAGCCGGATTGACAAGGAAATTTTTGGAGGAGAACAAAGTCGAGGCTATTCATCTATATGATGAATGGCTTATCAAACTATGGAATAATACTGTCAATAAGAGAGATTCCGTATATATATTGGGCGATTTATGCTTGGCGAATAAAGAAAATACTGAAAAGATATTGAACAGACTTAACGGTAGGAAATATCTGATTAGAGGGAACCATGACAAATCCTGCAATGGTCTTGAAAGATATTTTGAAGGCGTTTGGGATATAAAGGAAGTGAAATTCAACAATAATCAATACAAATTCATCGATCCTAATGAGACTTTTTGTTTGGAGATGTGTCATTTTCCTTTATTATCTTGGAATAGGAAAACTCATGGGTCAATACATATCAGCGGACACGTTCATGGCAGCCTCGATCGGTATAATATCGAAAGCAAGGAGTTGAGGGTTGATGTTGGATTGGATTCCGCTTTAGGAAAGAAATGTGGTGGTTTGATTCCATTGGAGGAGTTATACAAGTATTTTACGGATATAAGAGATAAGGCAGGATGCAAGACATTTCAGGAATACCAAGAAATGCTGTACGAGGAAAAAGGATATCGAGATTGAAAAAAAATGACCAATAAAGATAAATTGAAGCCGTTTGTTAAATGGGCTGGCGGCAAGACGCAATTGATTCCAGAGATTGTTGATAGATTTCCGGATATGTCAATGATTGATACTTATGTGGAACCGTTCGTCGGGGGCGGTGCCATGTTGTTTTATATTTTGGAGAATTATCCGCATATCAAATGCGTTATCAATGATATAAACAAGGATTTGATTATTACTTATCAGGTAATCAAATTCAAGCCTAAAGAACTTCTCTTTAAACTGAAAGTATTGGAGGATACTTATAATTATAACCAGACTGATGAGGAAAGGGCGGCATTCTATTACAATTTGAGAGATGTATATAATGATGAGCAATTTCGTGAGGTAGATAGGGAGCAACAAGCCGCTATGTTTATTGTTTTGAATAAATTAGGTTTCAATGGTTTATACAGATTGAATAAGGATGGAAAATTCAATGTGCCTTGGGGTAAGAAAAAAGAACTACATATATATAATCCGGATTATTTTTATCGAATAAGTCAAGCATTAAAAAATGTGGATATTCTGAATGGTAGTTATTCATATACTGAGAAATATGCGGGAAAGAATACTTTATACTATCTGGATCCTCCATACAAGCCGTTGGATATAAAAAAATCAAGACTGAACCAATATACATCATCCGGATTTGATGACGAACAACAGGTCAATTTAAAGCTCTTCTGTGATAAAATAACTGATAAAAGTTCATATTTGATACTTTCCAATTCTGATACCGAGGATGGATTCTTCACTGGGTTATATCACAATGATTACAGGATTGAAAAGGTTGAGGCAAGGCGTGCCATCAATTGCAAGGGAGACAAAAGAGGTAAGATTAATGAATTATTGATAAGAAATTTCTAAAAATAAAAGAATTATGGGATATAGTACAACATTTAGGTTAAAGGGTGAACTTGATGATCAATTCAAGACATGGATGAGAAATGTAACAAAATCAGAATTAACAAAATACAAGGTTGTTCTTGAGGGCATTTGCATGCTTCCTGTTGAAAAAGATGAAAATATGAGAGGGCATACTTATATGTATAAACTTTATGGCGATATTAACACTGCTGTGAGCATGTATGTTAAATATATCATCGAAAGTTGGAAGGCTGATTTGAAAAATCGTATTGATGAAAATAATGAAATTGATTTCTGTGGATGGGAATATTGCGACAGCAGAAATGATTCACCATGGGAAAATGATGATGATTTGACAGATTTTTTCACCGAACAGTTATTTCTTTATGTTATACAGCCTACTCAGGGAGCATTTGAATATAAGAATGATGATTATTACGATAAATTGCAAAAGGTGTCAGATTCAATTAATGAGATTGAAGATTCCGTTTATAGCATGATGAATCATAAGTTTGTAGAAAGATATAGAAATAGTGAGGATGCTGATGAGTCGGATGGCTATGAGCACAGGTTTCCAGAGGAGAAAGATGATGAGGATGACGAAATAGATAAACCAAGTGGTAATAAGGATAAACTGGTTGAGGATGAATAACAAAGAAAATTTACATGAAGTAGCCGCCTACACTATTTGTGGGCGGCTTGATAAACATTTGTTGAATGAAGAAAGAGGTAGGATACCATTCATTGATAATATTTTGGAAGAATTATGGCAATTTTTAGATTTTAAGTCATATTTGCCTTATCAAAATGAACTTTATGCAACACATCTTTGTTTTTTTCCTTCATTCAATAATTTTTTTAATTGCTTAGATATTACGGAATTGACAGTACAGATAATTCAAGATAATACTGGGCAGAAAAATGCTGTCGATGGCTATTTTTACCCAAAAGAAACCACTTGGGTTGGTAAGAAATTGGATAAAATTTCGATGAAGATAACAATTGTATCAACATTGCAGGAATTATATTTCAATTTTCAACGTGCATTTGTTCATGAGTTGATCCATGCTTACGAGTTCTATAAACGTGGTTTGAATGGAAAAATTTTTAGAGAACCGTTAAATAAGGATTTTTATGAAAGAATTACTACTATTGCGGGAGAATCTCCTATGACAACTCGAAGTTATTTTGCATATGCTTTTTATATGAATGATGCAAAAGAATTAAGAGCATTTTCCCAAAGTATTCAGATGGAATATAGCGTTTTATGCAAGAAATTTGGATTTGGCTTTACCCAATTACCGTTTGACTATATTAAAGAAAATATTGATGAGTATAGAGTATTGGCGGGATTAAAGCATAAAATTGACTATGTTTTTGATAAAGCCGAGCCAGATTTTCTTGTGGAATGTATGTGCTATGTAACGCAGCGAAAATATACCACGGTCAATCAGGTCAAAAAGAAAATTTATGCGTTGCTTTTCAATATTGAGCAAACATTTGATAAAGCGTTAGCCAGAGCAATTGAGGATTTCAAATTGCAGGAGTCCCGTGGAATGCGTAGCCTACCTAGTTTGAATGTATTAGAACAAAGGAACCAAGAATTGAAAAAAATATACGAGAAATGCGGAAGTGATTGGTTCAAAAAGAAATATTGTTGGAAAGACGAAGAAGAGGAATTGTTATGGAAAAGAAGTACAAAGAACTGAAAGATAGAAATGACGAACTCCAGAAGGAGTATTTGACCCGTCAGAATGAGTTAGCCAAGAAAGGGGTCAAATGGGATGAAATGACAACCGAGTTACGCCCAATCCGGGAGGAGATTTGGCTTAACGAGAAAAGGATACGTCTTGCCAAGGATCCTGCTTTGTCATTCGGCAAGAAGTGGAAGGGAAAGACCTATACATTGGAGGAGTTTTCAAAAATGTCAAAATCCGGGAAGATAACTGACAATGACGGATATGGCTTTTATGCGACAGAATTGGCTAAAAGTGATATCGAGATATATCCGTCAGATATATTAACCGAAATGGTGAGAACGGATTTCCCTAATGTTATTTGGTTCAAGACAGAAAAACAATGAACAGACATGAAAGATTCAAAGAAATATACGGAAAATCCTAATGAAATGACAATTTGCCATAATTTTTCAGAATATTTGGAAGCGTTGGATAAGTACTGGAAATACAGAAATGAGATGTTTGAAAAAAAACAATCTTATATCAGTCGTTTCAAATATGTTGGACAACCGGATTGTACTGGGCAGGAGCATTATCTTTTCGAGTTTGATATCATAGGTAAGGAAAAATTGCAAGAAACTTTAGAACATGATGAAATATTTGGTGTTATAACGCAAATAATTGAAGATGTTATTTCCAATATTGGAAAACAGACAGAATCAGGAAAATTGATTGGTATTCAAATAACTGAGGAGGATGTTTATTACATTTTAGATGATAATGGTACGTATCATTATTCATCTTGTGTTGGTAGTATTCCGGCATAATTTTTGTTAGATATACTAATTGTTAACTATTTATAACATATAAAAGATGAGTAACAATATGATTTTATCAGAAGCAACAGGTCAGTTCCGCATGGTGGCAGGACCAAATGAGTTTTTTGACATTTTAGAGAACATCAAGCCGGGTCAATTCATGACTTTCGGCTATGTCACGGCAGCAAAACTTGACTATCCTAAGAAAAAGGTGCTTAATCCGGCGACTAAAAGAATGAACACCGTGGATGATTATGAGACATTTTCTCAAAATATGGGCTCTGCGGAGACTGTCAATGGGGTCATCAAGTTGTCGGTCTATAACATGCAGTGGCAGGACAAGAACAAATTCAATCAAAGATATAAGGAATTCAAGGATACAAGGGACAGCCTTAACGACAAATATGGATTTTCAAGGAATGCGGCGAGATATCAGACACAGACAAACAATTTCGGTAGCGGAGTGAAGCAATATGCTGGGAATAACGCGGATTTGGCATTGCATACATATACTGATGTAAATATGTACAATGTCAAACCGATTTCAACTGCATATTATCTGACTTATGAGAATGGCAATCTTGCGCCTGTTGATAAGGCGAATCTGCCGTTCCCGGCAAAGAAAGAGGTTCAGACCCTGATTCAGAAACTTATGTCGGCTGGTGCCACCGAGGAGGAGGTTGCCCCGTTGAAGAATTTCGACTACAAACGTTTTGAGCATTCACAAATATTGTTTCTTTCGGCTACCGTTGATGGAATTCCTACGCTTTATATCAACACAAAATTGTCAAGCAAGATAAATGGTTTGGTTAATGTAAAGCCGGAGACACTGGTCAATATTGCAAAGGAACGTTATCCGAAATATACTTCCCTTCAGGAAAATAAGAAAGTAACTCATGTGACGGAAGGAGAAATCAAAAGGATGATTAAAGAAGGAGTGCTTAATACTCTTAAAGAAATGGCGGGAGATTTGTATTGGAGGGATGAAAACGGAGAAGTACATACTACATCAAAGCGAAGTTATAGAGGCATTCCAGGGACAACTTATATTTGGCATGGCGATTGGGCGGATCCAACAATATTGTATAAAGGAAAAGAATACAATGGATCAGATGTAGACGAGAATCTTTGGGCTGATTATAAAGCAGATTGCGAAGCTGAAGGTAAAACACCAGACGAGAATGAATTTGATAATTTGCCATTGGAATGGTTCATTGAAAAATTCGATGAATATGTATATGTAGAAGATGGTGGTTCTTATTAGTTAAGATTTATTTTCGAAAAATAAGCATTAGCAATTTTGCTAGTGCTTATTTTTTTGCTATATTTGCTTGCTAAAATCAATTCTTGAGAGATTCAAGATTGAACTTTTTATATATTAATTTTAAATTTATTTTGTATATATGGCTGAGAAAAAAATAGTTACGGCGGAGGATATCGACAAGTTCATGAACGGTCGTGATCCGATGGAGAGGATAGTCAATCTGGAGTATTCCTATCGTGATGACTTTATGAGGGTCTATTATCGTGATGAGAACGATAACAAGCATATAAAACAGGAAGGCTTTTATCCTTTTCTTTGGGCTACAAAGAAGGCTTGCCGTGCCTTATGCGATGGCAACAAATCCGAGATAAGGAAATATCTGTTGGAATATGGCATATCATGCACCGGATTGGATACCACCAATACAAAAGGTGAAATCGTGAAAGAGATGGAGAACGGTTATACCGTCATGTTCCGTGCTATGAAGCCTATGTCATATTCAAGATTTCTTGATTTTTTCAAAAGATGTGGCAATCCGGTTTATGCTGACAGGAAAAAGAAATCATCACCTGATGCCTTTATGAACCAGACTCCAGAGGAGAAGGAACGTTCAAGACAATATCTTGTGGTTACCCCAAAAGAACAATATTTGATAGCCACTGGTAAACGATTCTTCAAGGGTTATGATGATTATAATTGTTGCCTCAGGATGATATTCGATTTGGAGACAACAGGTCTTGATACGAGAAAGGACAGGATCGAGCAGTTCGGTATTTGGTTTAACCGTCCCGTGAAATATAAGGGGAAGGAGATGGAATTCCATAAGATTTATGATGTTTCTGGTGATACTAAACAGGAATTGGATGAATCGGAACTTAAGAACATAAGAAATTTTCTTAAAATTATATATACATTCAGACCGGATATTATCACCGCCCATAATGGAGAATCATTCGACTGGAATATTATCATAGGGGCTTGTGAAAGGTTGGGGACATCGTTGGAGAATGAGTCAAGACCATATTTCGACGGTGAGACAATCAGAAAGGATCAGAAAGAAACAATACTTAAACTCGGAGGGGAGATAGAGAAGTTCAACAAGACGATTGTTCCTGGATGCATTGTGACAGATTCATTGCATGCAGTCAGAAGAGCACAGGCTATAGACTCCAATATGCAGGAGGCTAATCTTAAATATGTGACCAAATATTCAAAGATGGAAAAACCGGATCGAGTATATGTTCCAGGTGATAAGATTTCCACAATATATAATGATTATGAGGAGAGATACGCATTCAATGACGAGGACGGCGATTGGTATATATATAATCCGGATTATGAAACTGTAGCATTAGAGGAAAAACGAGGGAAAGATACATTGCCGTTTACCCTTTATACGAAAAATAGAATTAACGAAGGGTATCATTTGGTAACGGGGCATTATATTGTTCAACGATATCTATTGGATGACCTTTGGGAATGCGATGCCGTCGAGCATAGATATAATCAACCTAATTTTTTGATATGCAAGATTCTTCCAATACCATATGATAAATGTTGTACTATGGGAACAGCAGGTCAATGGAAAACACTTCTTATGGCATGGAGTTATGAGAGAAATCTTGCTATTCCTATGTTTGGGGTTAATAAGCAATTTACAGGGGGATTGTCGCGTTTGATTAAGACTGGATATGTGGATAGGGTTGCAAAATTCGATTATAATTCACTTTATCCTTCAATTATGCTTACATGGGGGATTACCGATGAAAATGATACTGAACATTCCGTTCTTTCTTTTCTTAATTATGTTTTGACTCAGCGTGAAAAATATAAGCGCTTGAAAAAAGAAGCAGGAAAAAGAGCAAATAAAATTAAGGAGCAATTAAAAAGTCATGATTATTCTACCAAAGAAGAGGAAAAGGAATTGAATGACCAAATGATGAAGGAAAAAGAATGCGAATCTGCAAATGATAAAATGCAGAGTCCGCTCAAGGTCTTAGGAAACAGTGCGTTCGGCTCTTTGGGGGCTCCTGGAGTATTTCCTTGGGGAAGCCTCAATTGTGCAGAGAAAATTACATGTACAGGTCGCCAATGCTTAAGACTTATGATTAGTCATTTTTCAACTTTAGGTGATATAAACGGACTTGGAAATGAGTATAATTATGCCCCAATAGTGGGAGATACCGACGGATTCAATTTCCAATTGCCTAAGAAATATCGTTATACAAAAGATAACCCATATGTTAGTTCTGGTTTGAGCAGGGAAACTAAAGAGGGAAAATCGTATGTGGATTTTGAGGGAGATGTCGCGGAATTTAATGACGAATATATGTGTGACAAACATTATAACTCATTGAGCATCAACAAGATGGGCTTAGGAATTGATGAGATCGTGGATGCTACAATTAATTTTGCTCGAAAGAATTATGCTGACTATTTTCCTGAAAATCCTTATCCAGAAGACGTAAAACTTGTAGGAAATACAATCAAGTCAAAGAAACTCCCTGAATATATTAAAAAATTTTTGGATAGAGCAGTAAGAATGCTTCTCCAGAACAAGGGCAAAGATTTTATTGAGGAGTATTATTCTTACATTGAGAAAATCTACAATTATCAGATTCCCCTGCGTCAGATTGCCAGCAAGGGCAAGGTCAAGAAAACGTTGAAGGAATATGTCGAGGATTGCAAGACAATAACAAAAGCCGGTCAGACAAAGGCAAGGCAATCATGGATGGAATTGGCATTGAGGGATAATCTTGACGTGCATCTAGGTGAGACCCTTTATTATATCAATACCGGAACAGCGAAATCCCATGCGGACGTGAAGAAAGTTACCCATTATTACAGGATGGAGACCAATCTTATGGGCGAGGAGAGAAAGGACTGCAAGGTAATGCTTGAAAAGGAGTATAAGAAGGCTCCTGACGGGAAAACCACGGGTATATCATGCAGGGATTGGGTCGGAAAAAAATATCCTGATATCATCATCGAGGATGAGATAATATTGAATTGCGAGTTGGTTCCACAGAATATTATTGATGCCGAACAGGAGTATTATTGCGAGGACGGCAAGGAGTACAATGTGCCTAAATATATTGATCAGTTCAATAAGCGAATAACGCCATTGCTGGTTTGTTTTAGCAAGGATATCAGGAATCAGATTCTTGTTACCAATCCAAAGGACAGAGGCTATTTTACTGAGGAGCAATGCAGATTGGTAAGTGGTGAACCGAACAAGCCGGGAGATCAGGATACCTACGAGGCGTTGATGACAATGGATGACAGGGAAATTCGGTTCTGGATGGCTCATCCGGAATGGGAGATTCCTTTCCTTAAGGAATGTGGAATGGATTGGGATGCCATTGTCAAGGATTACAATGAGAGAATGGAGAGGGAGAAGGAGTTAGGCATCAATAAAATCAGGGAGGTATTTGACAAGGTTTTGGATAATCTTTCAAATGATGATTATACAGCCATTATTGAAGAAAATATATTGCCGTCATCTATGACTAAGATTGTTGTATTGGATCAGAATAACGGAAATATAGTGGCAAAAGATTATCCAGATGTAAAAATCAGTTGTATCAGTGATATTATTGATTACAGATATCAGAAAAATTTGATTGGTAGTTCAGATGAGGATGATAATCAAGAAGTTGAAACAGAATAGATTATAAGAAAAAAGGAGATCTTGAATCAACAAGGTCTCCTTTTCAATTACCAAAGAAATGGTAATGAGGAAAAATATAGTTATTTTATGCTTTTAGTACTTTCATTGGATCCGGGTATTCCTGATGGAATTTTTCCATTATAATAGGCTCGAAATCAGATCTGAAATCTCCGTCCAAATCGAGATCCCAAACAATTCGCCAATCACCATTCTTGAAACGGATATTGAAATTATAAAATTCAACTTTTTCAGTTCCGTCGCAGTCATTCAACTCTACGCATCCATAGAAATCTCTTATATAAGGTTGAATGGTAATCTTATATACATCAGAATTTGGGTCATATCCTTCATTGATATTTTTATTGGCAAAATATGCTTTCAGACCTTTCTCGGCATCAGATTTTGAATCATATTCAGCATTCCAGTCGCCATGATGACCTCTGATGCGCCACTTGCTACCTTTTTTATGGATGACATTCTGAAGTTCCTCGAACAGTACTTTTTCAATGTACCTTTGAAGAACATCTTCTGTCAGATTGATTTGAACAGATTTCATTACTTTTTGATTTTTCCTTTGTATTCAAGATTAGCAGAATAAACATTGCTTTGATTATCAACAAGTTTGATTTTTCCTTCCTTGAGACTGATACCTGTTAATGTTGTATTCTCATTGAGTTTGTTCTTTGAGAAATATTCATTGAGGCATTCGTTGACGATCGCCTTGATTATTGAATAATCAAAACCTACCGGTGCGGTCGCATATTGAGGAGCGGCGTAAGCCTGTTCATTGACCGGCATGATTTGGTTCAATGGATTAGCATCAATCTGATGGTTCATCATTGACTCCTTGATAGCCTGAGGCATCGCGCTGTTATATGGATTCGGGGTTGTTGCCCTTTGCTGATAAGATGGGGCAGGGCTGGAGAAAAGCAAATTGTCATAGTTCGGAACCCCGTAAGACTCATACATCTGTCCTTTGGCGGGCGATTTCTGAGGGTTGGCGCTGTTGAGTGTGTTCTGTATTGATTTAGCCCTTCCGAGGGCTTGCATAAGTTGATCTGGTGAAAGTGCCATATTACTTAAAATTCTTCTTCGTTGTTGTTATTATCCAGTTTGGCGAATCTTCGCATCATATCCTGATATGTGTCAGTTAACGGATTTGATTCAATATCTGATTTGGTGACAGGTTTGTCTCCATCAATCTGAAGGTTATCATTGGACGGTTCCTCCATATCTTGATACTCCTTATTGCTGACTGTGCCGTTGATTTGGGATTTGGTTATCGGCTTTGTTTCAGGCGCGGTCATTTTTGCGGTTTCGCTGTCATTATTAGTATAAGCATTAATTAAGTTATTGTCAATGCTTTTGTTTGATGATTGAGTATTTACATTGTTATTTATATTTGGCTGCTGACCAATATTATCCTGATTGTTGACCTCGGCTTTGGAAACCGGATTAGGGGTAATAATTGGTTTTTCCTTAGGGGTTTCCTTTTGCTTTCTGTTATTGAGCTCCTGGTCTGTCTGAGCCTTGGTTTTGACATTGTTGAATAACCGTGTCATCAGTTTGTCACCGTCACGGTTGTAGCCGAGATTGACAAGCATTCTCATATCGAATTTCGTCTTTCTCATGTTATACCATGACAATATGCGGTCAACCCTGAAGAATTTCCATCCCGGTTTGACCGTTGTTGTGTCGCCTCCCGTTTGATATGCCCGGACAACTTGGTTTCCCTTTTTGTTGACTCCATAAGCCACTGGGAATATTGTTCTTTGTTGGGTATGTTCGTTCTTGCCCTTTGACTTATATCGGATAATCGCGGTGTTCCTGTTGTCTATCGCGCTGTTTATCTTCTTGGCAGAGGGCGGTCCGTATATCGCAACGGAGGCTTCGTTCATTATTTGCTCAAATAATGTCATTTGAAACTACTTAAGAACTATTTGACCATCAAGTTGGTTTGCGGTGGTATCCACGGAATTCGGACCGTATTGATCATTCTCATTGTAAAGACTGATGTTCTTTAGCCAATTTCGACCGCCTTTTCCGTTGCGTCCCTCAATATCATAAAGACCACCTCCGTTCTCGGTATCGAAATTAGAATAGTCAATCATCGTCTGACCTTTCGAGCAGTCAGGGAGCCAATGTCCATGACCTCCATGACCAGTTCCCTTACCGAGGGGATCACCATCGCTTATCGCATCTTTATGCTGTGCTGAATATTCGTCACTGCTGTTATAATCGTTTCTTATGAGAGTCTCATGACGGGCTTCAATACCCTTTTTTTCCAAACAAGTCTGTTTTCCCATGATATTAATTTTCTATTTTACTGGAAGTATGTGATAATTCCATTGTTATTCTTTTGATTGTCTTTACGTTCTCCCTTGCCGTTGGCTTTTTTCTTTAATCCGTCAAGTTTGGTATCCCTTTGGGTTTTTGACATGTTCTTGGCTTGTTGATACATTCTTTCGACCTCGTTTGCCGTCGCCATGCCACCCATATTGTTCAGTTTCGAAGAATCCCCGTTCGCGGCTTCTTTTTTGGCTTGTTGGAATCTATGATAATAAACCGGGAGATTCTTACCTGAGATTCCATTGTTCAAGGCATTTGAACCTATGCTGTCTTTAGCCAATCCAGTCATTGCATCTTGCCCGGTGGGAGAAACTTGATAAGTCTTATTATATATATCGGAATTGATTTCGCTAAGGATATCTATTACGGCGTTCTTGATAATTCCTTTTATTTTATTTTCGGATAATTCAATCGGGCGGTTGGGACATCCTCCACCATAGAAAGGTGAATATCCTCCAAGATAGTTGGCTCTTGCCTTTGAATAGTCATCCATTTTTCTTGCTGGATAATATTCATCCTCTCCATTGTGCTTTTCCTTAGGGGAAGTGGCAGATATTGTAGTGCCGTCATTGGTGATATCCTCAGCGGCATCATCGAAGTATGAACCATTGAGAAGTTCATTCAACTGTTCATGCGTTATTATTAACTTTCTTCCTGCCATTTTGATGTTTATCTTATTTGGCTATAAATAGTTTAGGAAAGAAAAAAAACAGCAAGATTGTAATTAATGCCTTGCTGTTTTTGGCGAGAAGATTATTCAATTACTTTCATTTTTGACCTATAGTTTTCCCAATTATAACTAGTTGCATAAACAGGATTTGGTACATAAATCACGGCATTTGAAGCAATATCATCAAATGCATTAGAACCTAATGCTGGCGGTTCTTCAGGTTTGACTGTTATACTTGATAGTTTGGAACAGGCAATAAAGGCACTACTACCAATTGAAGTAACCGAATTTGGGATTGTTATCCCGGTTAATGAACTACAATTTGCAAATGCCATAACGCCAATAGTAGTAGCCTTATCAGGAATTGTTATTTCTGTTAATGATTCACAAGATTGAAATGCTCTAGCATTAATCAGAATAATTGAATTCGGGATATTTATCTCGGTTAATGAACTACAATTAGAAAATGCCCTATCTCCAATTTGATAGCAATCTTTTTCAAGTTTTATTATACCTTTGCCGTTCTCATAAGTATTGGATATAATAGGTATTTCATTTCCATCAGCATCCAAAAATGGTGTGGTTGCTCCGGAATACGGAGTCACAATATTTCCATTTGTTGATGTGTACCAAATCTCATTATTTGGTTGGAGAATCAATGGTGTATAATGTACTTCTTTTTCTTTCTTGCAGTATGACATATTGGGTAAGCTTACCCCCCCCCCCGATGCAAATGATTGATAATCACTATCTTGTGTAAAGACTTTGATATATTTCATGTTATTTTGAATTTATTTTTCTATAAATAGACTTTGATTGCTAATTTGTTTACAATTAATATTTTCAAAAGTATTTTTTAGATAAAAATCATATTTTACATATGGAAAAGAAAATTAATATTCTTGTTGTCCCTAGTGACAAGGGGGGGTGTGGATTCTACAGGTCATTGGAGCCTCATATCTATCTGGATAAACTTTACGGGGATGAATTCAATGTGGAAATCACATATAAGCCAGATTATTCTAATTTGGCGTCATTTGACAAGTATCAGATAGTCCATATACATAAAGGCTTATGCCCTGATATGCGTATCTTCTGGATGTTTCTCGCTTATTGCAAGTCCAAAAACATCAAGGTGGTATTGGACTTTGATGACAACTGGCAATTGAATAAGGATCACCCGTCTTATTTAGCACAGGTAAAACAGAATTATCCGTTGCTTCTTTGCACGAACATCAAGAATGCTGATTATGTGACAACAACCACGGATATATTCGCTGATAAGATAAAAAAAGTGAAAGGAGACAATAGGGTAGTTGTTATTCCTAATGCTATTGATCCTGAAGATAAAGTAGTGTCAGCACCTAAGAACAAATCATCAAGGCTAAGGATTGGACTGGTGATGGGTTCATCACATCTGAAGGATGTTGAGCAGTTGAAAGGCTTGACCAATATGCTTAAGACAGTGGGATTGCTTGATAGGGTTCAGATTGTTCTTTGCGGCTTTGATTTGGGAGGGACTGTTTCAGTTATGGATGAAAATGGGGAGATAAAAGGCACAAGACCGATTACTCCTAAGGAATCTGTGTGGACGAAGTATGAAGAGATTTTGACAGATGATTATAAAATAGTATCTCCACAATATAAGCAATTTCTTCAATCTTATATCCCGAATGCGCAATATCCTAATGTGGAGAATGAGCCTTATAGAAGAGAATGGACGAAGGGGCTTAATGAATATATGAGCCATTATCAGAACGTGGATGTATTGCTGGTGCCACTTGATTGCAATAACTTTACCGAGGTAAAGTCTGAATTGAAATTTGTGGAGGCAGGGTTTACCCATACTGCGGTAATTGCCACGGATTTCGGTCCATATACAATCGGAAGCATAAATATGCTGGAGAAAGGCGGCAATATCAATAAGGAGGGCAATTGCATTTTGATTGATCCGACAAAAGCCCATAAGGCATGGTTCAAGGCAATCAAGAAACTTGTTGATAATCCGGAATTGGTAACATTATTGCAGGAGAATATGCACAATACAGTAAAGGATAAATACAATATCCGGAATGTTACCAAGACAAGGGCGGAATTCTATAAGTCAATTATTGAATAATTTGTTTTTGAATACCAATAGAATCGCATTTCTATTCAAGAAGTGCGATTTTTTCTTTTTTTTTTGTTTTGAAGTGTAGAAAATTTTGCCTATATTTGCCAATATAAAAATTGAAAATTAATTATTAAACATTAAAAGAGATGAAAACTTTATCTGCGGAAGCATTTGAGAAAGAATGGAATTCTTTCAAAGATTACATGACCAAAGTCGGTTTAGGTGAGGTATGCGATGAAAATCTTAAAAATCAATTGTCCACTGCATCTTGTGCATTGACCGAAGACACTGGATGTGCTTATGGGGGGGCATTGATTCATCATGCTAATCTGACTACTGCGATTGCTTTAAGAATTGCGAAGATGGTCAGCGCATCATTGCCAGTTAGTGAGGCATCATTAATGAAGGTTTGCTGCCTCCAGCATCTTTCCAAAATCGAGATGTTTGAGCCGAATGACAATCAATGGGAGATTGAGAAAAGAGGAATGGCATATAAGTTTGCCAAACTTGAGGGAAGGCTGAAATTCGGGGAGAGAAGTATTCTTATAGCAACAAGAATGGGAATCATTTTCACTCCTGCCGAATGGGAGGCAATGAGAAGCCTTGACAATACGGATGATGACAAGACTGCGAGGTTCTTTGACAGTCCTCTTGCGATAATTGTGAGAATGGCTAATGAACTGGCTTATCAAATTGAGAAAACAAAAGCATAACATAATATGGATTCTTTGAAAATTTCAGAAAGTAGATTAATTCAAATTATAAAAGAAGCGGCTGGGAAAATTCTTGATGAAGGAATTGATTTTGATCCGCAGACAAAAACCGTGGCGTATAATCATTCATCATTTGATAATGTGGATACTTCAGTGGAGAATAACCCTACTCAAGGCAATACAATTGTTCCGGGTATTCAAGTTTGGTCTATATTCAAGCGAAAACAAGGGTTGCGAGGTGATGGAAATCCTTTGATATATGCGATGAAAGGAGAATATGGATGGAAGTTTAGAACAGAACAAGATAGAATTGCAATAGAAAATCAATTTGATTTGATAGCTTCCAAATTTGCAAAGTTGTATCCGGTTGGAGTTACTATATTAATGCCAAGTGGTAACAATTTAAATAACCACATCGCAGAAGTTATTATGTCAAAAAGTAAAAATGCAGAGGTTATTAGAGGAGTAATTTGCAAAATATCTACTGAAGAAGTAGAAGAAATTGTAATGGAGTTTGGCTCAAAATTTAGGAATTATTATGGCGAAAATTTCAATAATGCCTATTATGAGTTATGCAAGTATCTGAATGAAATGGATGAACAAAGGGGTGGATATTTTTCTCGCCATTTGGTAAAAAATGCTAAAATGAGGGATATTTTGGATGTAACTTTGAAAGCAAGTGATGACCCAATGGCTGAATTTGCTAATAAAATCAACGGACAAGATATTTTGATTATTGATGACACTATCAGTAGAGGGCAGTCAATAAAAGAGGCATGCCAAATAATGCAAGAATCATATTCTCCAAAAAGTATTACTGTATTAACATTATTATCAAGACTATATTAATATCATGGAAATCAAAGTAATAAACAAGTCTAATCATAGACTTCCAGAGTACAAGACCCCGTTGTCTGCCGGAATGGATTTGAAGGCTAATATTTCAGAGCCTATCAAACTAAACCCTATGGAGAGGGTTCTTATCCCTACCGGATTGTATATTGCATTGCCTGAGGGATATGGCGCGGATATCAAAACAAGAAGTGGTCTTGCATTGAAGCACGGAATCATTGTACTTAATTCAGATGGCTTGATTGATGCTGACTATCGTGATGAAATCGGGATTATCCTTTTCAATGCCTCCAATGAATCGTTCCTTATCAATCCAGGTGACAGAATTGCCCAGATGACGGTCACCAAGTATGAGAAGGTGAAATGGAAAGAGGTGAACGAACTGGATAAGACTGAGCGTGGCACTGGTGGTTTTGGAAGTACGGGTATCTAAAATACTGAAATTATGACACATAAACATATAGAAGATATTCTTGATGAATTTATAAAGGATCTGAAAAATGATTATGAACTAAACGAAAAAAAAGAAGAAGCCATCAATGAAGCCATTGGTCAAATTATGCATAATTTTGACTTTGAAAAAGTTCATAAAGTCATGGAATTTCTTGATTGGAAATTGGTTAGCCAATATAAAGCTCCAACAGTATCAAATCTAAGGGATATTGCCTCTGAACTATTGTATGATGCTGCTGAAAATGAATGCTCAGAAATGGTTTGTGGATTTGCGGTTGATATTGATAAGGATAACTTTTTGACTTTTGATCCAGTTACCCAAAAATATCATTGCCAAATTAGGTTGAGGTTTGTTGTTGAATCACTTACAGGTTGCTCTTAATTATGTTTTGGAAAATTTTAGGACTTATATGCCTTATATTGCTTTTTATCTATACGATGAAAAGGATTAAGGAACTCATAGCTAATCTGATGTATGAAAATACAATAGATGATGAGACTTTGGCTCGAAACTATCGTGGTCAATTTCAAAGAAAGGAGTTGATATCACTGAATTGGATTAATCTGACTATGAACTTATTGCTTGTTATCAATATTGTTCTGGTGGGGATTTTCCTAATGAATAGTCATCCTTATTGGCTAACTCTGAATATTGCTCTTGCAGATTTGGGTTTGTCCTTGATTGCTGTGGTTTATGCATATGGAAGCAATTCATCAGCATATGAGATTGTTTCTCCGGTTGTAATTAACGCAAAGAATATCAAGGATTTCAGTAGTGATGAACGTGATTTGTATTGGGATACACAAAGTGCTATTGAACAAACTTATATTTTGGTATTTATGACTATTTTGGTTTTGGTTTTGACTATTTTTGTATAAGAAGAAATCCATAAAATAAGAAAGACCTCAAGGAGAATATCTTTGAGGTCTTTTATTTTGTATAACAGGAAATTACACGTTTCTGTATCTATTCTGCCCTGCTTGCCTTCTGTTGTTCATCGCTGCTACCTGCTGACCTGATCCGCCCTGTCCATAGGAATCCCTATATCTGAATTGTGCCTCGGTTCCTTTCCCTGTTTTCTCAAGATTGGCGTATTTCTCCATTGCCTGTGCTCTTGCATATAATTGATTTGATCTTGTTCTGAAATCTTTTGCCAATGCATACAGTTTTTTAACATCAACAGTAGCATCCTTCAAATCGCTGTAATCCCTGAATTGGTTTGAATATGGATCTTTTGTATCGTATTGACTACGATTCTGAGTATTTGTCATATTCATCAGTTGACCATTCTGGAATCCGGATTTCATTCCGCTGAGGGCACCTTTCATACCTGCGCCCATGCCTTTTAGCCATTGACCGAAGTTTTCATCTTGCGCTGCCTCGGCAAGTATATTTTCCACGCTCTCTTTGATTAAAGACTGGAGTTGTTGCTCATTGATTTTAAAATTTGTCATATTTTTATTGTTTTATTTTCGTAATTATTTTATAAATAGTCAAACACATAAGAAAAACTATTGATATTTGCAAACTTATTTTATATTTTTTTGATAAAAATAAGTATGGCAACAAATTCAAAAAAAATACAGGTCAAGGATTTAAATATGGAGGAACTTATTCAATATGAAAAGGCTTCCAATTTGATTATGACGAAATATGCCAATAATGCAAGGATGCTGAAACCGAATTCAGATGAGGCATTGAAACTTCAAGAACAATTCAAGATTAACAATGACATTCATAATAAGATATTGAATGAAATTGAGGAAAAATTAAAGGAGACTGTTTAATGGAGTTTTTGAAAAAAGCAAAATTAAATGCGCAGATAGCATTCAATAGCCTTTTTCGTGGAATGAAAGCCGCTGATGATGTGATGTTGAAGCAAACACATGGGGGCGGTGAAGTTGAGGTTGTACAAGAAAAAGGTGGTAGCGGAGTATTGAATGACATGCTTCAGGGGAAAGTCACCCAAGAGGTTGAGGAAGTTGTTGACGCAAGTTATCGCATTTTTAAAAAAACAAGGGACTACAAAGTAAATGTTCCGTGGAAGGAAACAGGGGATTTGACTGGAACTGTCGAGAAGAAGACATTAGAGGATTTTCTTAAGCATCCTCCGGTTTTTGTCAAGGAAGGTGAAAAACTGAGAGTGATACAAGATAATACATTCTTTGAGAAAGCGACCAATTTCGATTATGATGCTGTTGCCAATGCATCATGGACGCAATTGTATAACTATGATACATTGCTTAAGATTGAAAGGGATGGCTACAGGACAAAATTTGATATCGAGAAGTTTGTAAAACGTATTGTTATCAAATCAGTCGATGATCCTAATATTGCAAGGATTGATTTATATGTGTCATCATATGCAAGCCAGTTTGGCAAGATCGATGCCATTTTGGTCGCCCAGTTGAATGATGCGATGGAAAAGAAGGCTTCCAAGGTTGATTTCCTTCAATTTGACGGATTGTCATTTGTAACGTCAAGGGCATGGAATTCGTATGATTTGTGTGAGTTCAAGTATGATGATATCAAATTTATCGGGATTGACAAGTTTGACGGCAATTTTGTTCTGGAGTTCACAGGTCATATAATCGAGGATGGGTATGACATAACAGAAAAATATCAGAAAAAATCCTTGACTGAGAAATATGAAAAGAAGGCTCCAAAGAAGAGTACAACTGACATATTTGCCATAGAACGAAAGATGAAAAATGAAGGCGAAAATAATAATGAGATAACAAATCTCGAAATTGTAAGTTTTAAATAAACTAAGTTATGAAAATAGCGATAGATTTAAATGATGTAATAAGGGATTTTTCTACGAATTTCTTGAAGTATTATTATGAGCGATACAATCATGAGTTTGTCCTTGATGATTTTGAATTCTGGACAAATGATATGATGGCATTGTTTCCTTTTGCCAGTGACAATGCATATTTGAAATTCACATATGAGGAATATGTTTATGAATTGTTTGGTAAATGTGGATTATGTGAAAATTCGATTACCTCATTGCTTTCGGCGTGGTGCAATGATAAAGTCGCCAATTATGATAGTGATGAACCTATTGAATTAATGGTGGTATCACCGAAGGAATATGGATTGTCAATCGGCTGCACATTGTTTTTCTTATCCAAGATAGGCTCCACTATCAGGGAGACTTATTTCCCTAAGGAAAGCCTGACGATTTGGGATAAGTGTGATGCATTGATTACCGCCAATCCAGATTTAATTAATGCAAAACCAGAGGGAAAAAAAGTGGTAAAAATCAAAAAGGAGTATAATAAAGATGCAATTGCGGATTTTGAATATACTCGGTTTTCTGATTTTCTTAAGGATGATGAGATTCTTGATAAATTAATCGAAAAATAAGAAAGAAAAAAATAAGATTTACTGATGGGCAAGTTGACTAAAGACCAAATGCTTGACATGGTTAGGGCAAACATAAAGAAAATGGAGGACAAGGCTTTCAATGTTTTCTTTTATGTGATTGATACAAAGAATGTACCTACTGGATTTATGGAATATACATACCAAACGGCGCTTACGCTTAAGGATATGGGATATAATGTTACTATGCTTCACAATGAAAAGGACTTTGTAGGAGTAGAGCAATGGATGGGTGAGGAATATGCCTCATTGCCTCATAAGAATGTGGAGAAGGTGAACGTGGAAATTGGTCCTGCTGATTTTCTGTTCATTCCGGAACTGATGACATCAATTATGCTGAAGACAAAGAAATTTCCTTGCAAAAGGGTTGTCATACTTCAGGATAAGAATTTTCTTACGGAAATGATGCCGATTGGAGGAAATTTTGCTAATTTGGGGATTACTGATGTGATTACAACCACAAAGGCTCAGGAATCATTCCTGAATGAGTATTTTCCGAATGTGAGAACACATATTGTATCGCCAGTGGTCAAGAAGGTATTCCGTCCGGAAATCGAGCCGCAAAAAATGATCATCAATATCATTTCCAAGAATCAAACGGATATCAATAAGATTATCAAGCCATTCTACTGGAAGCATCCAATGTACAAGTGGGTATCATTCAGGGAATTGAGAAATTTGCCTATTGAGACGTTCGCTGACGCAATCAGGGAGGCTGCGATTACAATCTGCATTGATGATGACACTGCTTTTGGCTATACAATTCTTGAATCCATGAGATGCGGCTCTTTAACTTTAGCGAAAATTCCGAATCATCTTTCAGATTGGATGGTTGAAAAAGATGAGAACGGAAATGAAAGCCTTACCAATGCTTGTTTATGGTTTGATGATATAGATAGTCTACCAGATATCATTGCGAGCCTTGTTAGGTCATGGACCAATGATTCTATTCCGGCTGAGGTTTATGACAGCCAGAAAAAGATGGATGACAAATATAGCCTTGAAGAACAGACAAAAGAGATTGAGGAAGTTTATGCGAAAGGTCTTTTTGAACGTAGAAAAAACGAGTTTATCGAGGTTGAAAAAGATATAGAGAAAGGCGTTATCAAGACCGAAGAATAATTTTGAAAAAATGAAAATGGCATGAAAGAAATGACTGTTATTATTCCGCTGGTTAATGGCGGTGATGAAAAACTTCTTGAAAGAGCAAGAAAAAGTACCAAAGGTGCATCATCCATTATATATGTTGGTCCCAAGGAAGTTCTCCCGGAAACATTGAAATCTGGAGAAAAGACTGTTAACAATGAAGGAGATACTGATTTTTGCAGTCAGATTAATATTGCTCTTAAATCAGTTAAGACCAAATATTTCTCTATTCTTGAATTTGACGATGAATATACTCCGATTTGGTTCAAGAATGTGGAGGATTATGTAAAGAAATGCCCTATAGAGGCATCTGTATATCTTCCATTGGTGGAAGTATATGATTTTAACTCTCAGGATAAATCTCCGATAGGTTATGCAAATGAGGCTGTATGGGCATCAGCGTTCTCTGATGAGATTGGTTGTATTGATGCCACTTGCCTGGAGGACTATTCGGAATTCAATCTTACCGGAGCGGTGTTCAATACTGAAGATTTTAAGGCTATCGGAGGATTGAAACCATCAATCAAATTCGCATTTTGGTATGAATTTCTCCTTAGGGCGACGCATAATGAGAAAAGGCTTTTTGTTATCCCTAAGGTTGGATATCATCATTTTGTAAATAGAAGTGGCTCATTGATGGATAAAACCCAAAAGGAGTTATCCAATGAGGATGCGGAGAAGTGGATGGAGATTGCCAAAAAAGAGTATTTCTTTACCAAGGAAAGAGGTATCAAGGAAATCTATGACTAATAATAAACGCGGCAAGGGGACGGGAAAACCGTCCCCTGAAAGCGTCATGATATAAAGATTCCTTGCACAGGAATGGTTCGGAAAGAATGCGTGTTTGCGCATTGAATTGATGATGCTTGCCGTTGCTATATGAGAAATGCAGAATGGCAGCGAAGAGAAAAGGATATTTTTACGAGAAAGAGGAACAGGCGGTTATTGATTACATAAACGCACCTACATTGGATGAGAAGAACCGGATATTCAGTCAGGTTCTTTATTTGCCGTTGACCAAGATGATAGAAGCTATAATCCGGCGCTATAAACTATATGTTCCAGATGAGGAATTCTATCAGACGTTTACGGATGTATTCTCATATCTGATGATGCAACTGGATAAATTTGATCCATCAAAAGGATGCAAGGCATATTCATATTGTGGAACAATATGCAAGAATTATTTGTATTACAAGAATACCCAATTTTCAAAAAATCAGAAAAAATCAATTCCATATGATGATGTTTTCGATGAGATAAATGACAATATCAAATATTCGGATTATAAAAGTGGAGAAGATTCTGATGTATCGGAATTGATAAGAAAAACCATTGGAGAAATCAAAAAAATGGTGGCAGATCCGGTTCTCAACAATCTTAATGAGGATGAGGTCAAGGTAGGGAATGCACTTTTGGATTTGATGGAGAATTGGGAGGATATCTTATCTGAGGATGGAAGCACAAAATTACGGAAGTCATCAGTTTTGTATTTCTTGAGGGAAGAGACCATGATGACAACCAGTCAGGTAAGAAAAAATATGAAGCCTTATCGCCTTATTTATAAACTGTTAAAGATAATTCAAAGTAAGAAACAATAGTTCAAAATCTTGAACAAACTATTTATCTGAAAAACAATAAATCATGGAAAGACGATACAAGGTAAGGCTTAATTCAAGTGAGAAAATCGAAGAACTTTTACAAGAGATATATGACCAGACTTGCAAGCAGATAAATGAGATTTCCAATAACCTTAATATATTGAAAAACTCCACGAATCTTGGTGAGGATGGAATCACCATAGATGATAAGGTCAAGTTCTCGAAAGCAGTGCATGATTATCAGACTGATTATACAAAGGCGATAGGAATGAAACTTGATGTCGCCAAATTCATGGGTGAGGTATTGAAATTCAACGGAGATGTGAACGCTGCATTGAATGACAAGGAGGCGAGAAAGGGAATGAAACTTGATTTTACCAGTTTGCGTAAGGCGCTCAGTGAGGATTCGGATATAAATCCAGCAAACGAGGTTAAGACTTATCAGTTAAAATAAAAAAAAAGAATGGCAAGAGATACGCAACAGATTTTGGCAAGGTTAAATGCAATATTGACTTTGACTGATAAGTTCCCTATGGGTATTCTGTCATCAATAAGATGGAAAACATATACATCAGCACTTGATTATGTTATTGATGTGTTGATAGAGTTAGGATGCAATCCAAGGGAAATATTGCAGGAATTGATTACGGAATTGTTTGGGATGACAATTCCAGCGAAAAATGATGCATTTGAATCTGTTGCTGATATGGATTATGATGGCGATGTAAGTAATTTCCTTAAAAATTTAGAAGATTCAACTAAAGTAATTTTGATGAACATTCTGACTGGTTTGTTTTCTTGTTCGGCTATACCAGAAATACCGAATTGGGACATGGATAATCAATACTCATCTGGTGGCGGAATTTCTATTCCTATTTCGATGCTAGACTATTCAGATATGTTAAGTATTTATCCATTATCAACTTATGGAAATAATTTTTATGACGCACATAATGAGATGGTGCTAGGGGCAAATACCTTGTATCGTACATATGATATGAATGCGTTCATATGGTATTGTGTTAATAGAGCATCGACTTCAAATTGGGCTGAAACCAATAAATTGGTATGGGATAGTAGGAGAACTGCCAAGGAATATGGGGTTACAATGTCATCAGAAGATATGACAAAATGGGTAAATTCAAGAAAAGATACATGGGATAATCCATTACAATGCGAAGTTGCTCCTTATAATGAATATTCATCATATTTTCCTATATTACAATTTTTCCCAGATGAGGGAAATACAAGAGAAAGAAGAATTGTTGTTGCATTTCCAAGCAAAAGATACCATAAAAAAGCCTATGGTAAAACTTCATTATTTAATAAATCATTATATAAATTTAACGAAGATTATTTAAATAGCATTCGGATATATAATCCTAAAGTTATTCTTTCATATATGCTAGAATCATTGTATGGATTTAGGATTAATTCATTGTTTACTGTCAATCTGGAAAAAAGAATTATTGAAGAGAAATTAACCAAGGTTATCAATAATGCTATTGAAACTGATGACATGGAAATTAATGATTGCTATTATACATTTTCCAATGATGATTATAACAAGATGCTTAATGAAACATTAATGCAGAAATATCAATCAAAAACTTATGGCGATGAGACGATAAAATCAATTGATGTTGATATTGAGGATTTGCAGAATCAACTAAAGGAAATTAATTCTGCATCTACATCAGTTGAAAAAACAACAAAGATAACCAAATTGGTCAATGATTTGACAGCGACTCCCGGAGTTGAGGGTGATACAAGTTATGGCGTGGATGTTTCAGTTAATAATGGGTGGTTGAAAGAATTAATCAATGCCATTGTTACCCCCTTAGCCAAATCAATGCTTACTCCTCAAGTGATGCTCCTGTTTTTGATTAATTTTCACGAATTGGGATTGATTAACCTGAAAAACATCATCGGTAACAATGATGAGATAATGTCTTTTTTCCTTAACAAGATGCTGGCGGCGATTATTTCTATAGTGAAATACGTGAAAGATAAGATTATTGAACTGTTGTTGAAATTGCTTGAGGAAAAATTGATTCCGCTTATAGAGAAATATTTTGTCATGGTATTCAAGGAAAGATATGAATATTGGATAAAGTTACTCCAAGAGGCAATTACATCATGCTCATTGATTAGGTTCAAGCGGAATAAAACGCAATCACAAATTGATGAGGTTGATTATGCGGATATTATTCCTAATCAAACAGTTCCAGTATCAGGAAGTGCTTGCTAAATAATAAGAAAACAAAATCTTAAGTAAATGAATATCAGTAGTGTAACAAATAAGATTAATGGTTATTTTGACAAATTTAAGACTCCGGCATCATTGTTGCCAGCATTCCTATTGCGATGCGTGTCATTGAAAAGAACAGGAATATCACCTATGGAAACAACATCGAATGCAATTGAATATATCAAATCAGCAGGGATCCCTACTGAAGAAAACGAGGATGGTTCACCGAATCTGGTGAATGAATATACATATGCGGTTGTCAAGGCGGTGACTGATTCAATAAAGGAACAAGGAATGGTTCAAATAACAATACCGGCTAATAGCCTTATGATACAAGCGACCGGAGGAAACGCCGGAGGTCCTGTTACCTGTATAGGGACGAATTTGACTGATACGGTAGCTTATGGCATAATTCAATAAATTTGATCGAGAAATGGAAAAATTGGAAAATATGTCCAATGCTGAGATTAAGATATATCAAAAAACATTGGAGAATGAATTTGATTCGATAAAGTCAGAGATATCAGAAAGAATGGATAGACTTGATGCATTGGAGCGTAAGTATGAGAATGCCCAAAAAGAGATTGATAAAAGAAGCAAGAAAAACAGCAAATAGAGATGGATGTACCAGTTGTTAGATATTGCCAGGTTTTAAGCGTGGATGATCCTACCGGAGGTGACAGAATCAAAGTTAACCTTGAGCCAGAGGATAATCATAAAGTGTCATCAGACGGAAGGATTGATATTGATAAGATTGATTATTGCATTCCTTTGCTGCCTAACCTTATACATGTAAAGCCAAAGGTGGGTGAAGGATGTCTTGTGCTCACGGCTATCGGAAATGACGGAAATTCTCAGCGATATTATATTGGACCGGTGATTTCGCAACCTCATAGGATGGAGTATGATCCATATTTTATGGGTGGAGATTCGCAATTCAGGGGGGCGTGGAAAAAGCCTGACCCAAATCCTAAAGAGAAAAAGAATGTCAAGGGCGTCTATCCGGATGATGCGGATATCTCCATTGAGGGAAGAAAATATACAGGAATCCAATTCACTGATGATGATGTGAGGATTAAAGCCGGAGTTAAACGGATCAATATGTTTGATAATCGTGATATAACCTTTAATTCAAAGAATCCGGCTTATATCAAGTTGAAATATCGCGAAGAGGAAGATTCTCAAGGTAATCAGAGTAGTACCACGATTGTCGGTGATCAAATCAATTTATTAGGGCATAATTCACGTTTTGTTACAACAGGACTGGCGGATAACAAGGATTTGATTACTGATAAGACTCTTGATGAAATATATGAGAAAGCGCAAAGATTGCCTTATGGGGATGAACTTGTTGATTTATTGAAATTATTGGTTAATGCATTTTTAAGCCATAAGCATCCATATGTGGGATTGCCGCCGGTGGTTACTGATGATATCATCAGATTGAAAAGCGAGTCGGCGAGATTGCTTAACAGGGAAGAATTATTGTCAAATACTGTGAGGATTAACTAAAAATTTCTATTTTTGCAAAAAAAAACATATGCTGGTAACAAAAAAAACAATCGAAAAAATTATAAGGGAAAGAGCAGAAGCACGTATTGTTGCTGAATGCGTTTTTGACTTTAATCAAATACCAACGAAAGAATTAAAAAAGCAATATTATTATTTGGCTGATGCTTTGGTTCTTAAAGGATATGGCGGTAAGTTTATGCTTGGGAAAAATGACAAGTTATTGTTTGAAGAAGCTCAAGCAACTCTATCACCAGAAGAGACTAAGGAACAAATTATGATGCGATTCAATTTCGAAGAATGGCAGATAAGGATTCATTCGGAAGCTAATAATATACAACTTATGACTTTATGCCCTGATTTTAGGGAAAATAGTCAATTGATTAAAGATGCTATGTCTGCTTGCGGTTGGTCTTTTGCTTTACAACGCAAGATAACGGATGATAATGGTTATGATTGGTTGATAATGAGTTTTGATCCGATGTATCAGGACAATATTTCCAATGAGATAAGAAAATACCGTTTTCTATATCATTGGACTCCTATGGCAAATTATAAATCAATAAAGGCAAAAGGTCTTGAACCGCGAAGTGAAAATTCTTGGCTTCAATATCCACCTAAGGTTCACTTATTGAAAGGGAACCTCTCAAATGACGAGATGATAGCATTTGGTCAAGGCTTATATAACCAGAATAAATCCCCCAAAAATGATGGTAAATATATATTGCTCATGATAGATATATCGAAATTGCCTCAGGAGTTGGAATTTTTCTATGATCCAAGATTTGAAAGAGGTTACTATACAAAAAATACAATACCACCAAATGCCATCTATCCATGGTTCGGATATGATTTTATCAAAAATAAAATGATTACTGATTAAGCGAAAAAGAGGAGAAATTGATATTCTCCTCTTTTTTTCTATTCGTATCTTTCAGTTATATCATTTACAATTTCAAAATTTGAAATATCCTTGAAGTATTTGATGTTTCTTCCGTCATGTAGCCTTATATCAATATGATATTTGTTCGGGATTAAATCCTCTGTATATATCATAAAGAAATTATTCAGGAATCCCCGTTCAATCGGCGTGTAATCTATGACATCATATTCACGGTTTTCCTTGCCGTCTTTCACATATAACCGATAATCGGCGTTAAACGCAATATGCTTTTCGTCTATTGAGTATTTTCTCCGGAAATCCACGCTTATTGTTCTGACTTCTCCCCGGCTTAGTTTCTCTCCGTCGTTTATTCCCTCGATGAATGGGATTATGTTTTTGCTGTCATCAGTCAACGAGCCTATCTGGATTTTACGGTTAATAGGCATCACCTCGAATTCCATTTCAACATCGTCAATCTTTGTCCCGTTTAAGGACATTCCAGACCATTTGTCATATCCAATGGAGTGTGGCTCCAATTCAACAGAATCAGGCGTTATTTCGGCAAAATAAGCCCCTTTTTTGGACTGCCCTACTTTAACAGGAATATCATTGATTTCACAGACAGGGAGACTATCCAAATTTACAGGCTCTCCATCAATATTGGCGTACAAATAAAGCCTATTGGCTTGGCCTAAACAAAATGCGTTTCGATCATCATTGATGATATTATCACTTGTCATTTCCACATATGGATGAAAAAATGTATTCGTGTGATCCGTGAAAAATCCGACATATTGTGATTCATTCATCTCAGTCATTTCGAATGACGGGGCGAAAGCCAAACCTAATCCGAAATTTCTTGCTTGCTTTGTTATGGTATCTTTAACATAATCGGTGATATCCATTGAAAGATTTTCTTGACCGAAATCAAAATGTTGCTCGGCAATTATAATATTTGACTCCTTTACGATTTCATCACTGTCTTGATTCAATGGAATATGAATAGTCTTTATTTCTACAGCCTTACATTTTTCCTCGTTAGAAGGGAAATCAATCAAAACATACTCCCAATGGTTTGTATAAATGCTTTCATATGCATTCATTGGAGGATTTTCCATATATTCATCCCGTGTCATGAGTTTATAAAATTCATATTTTACGGGGCATCCCCCTTTATCCAACTTGATATATTGTGGATCATCTGATTTTGGATTAGAAGGCAAATGTGGCATTACTGGCGCTTTTTCTCCCATAGGAAGATTCTCGATCCTTCCATAGGTATATTCTCCCATGAATATTGCATTATCAAGTTCATTTTCTGATTTGGTATAACTTTTATTCCAGCCATCAATGACCAATGAGTAATATGTTCTTTTTTCAGTTAATCTGTAATATGTATGATATTTGTTGTACTCATTCAAAAGATATTCCTGAGAGTAAATACCTCCTTTAAGATTCTTATCCCTGATGATGGTATCCCAATTGATATCTCCTTTGGTGAAATCTATGTTCTTTTCAATATATACATATTCAGGATCATCGATGGTGATATCTTTATTCGCTGATATTTCCTCGGTGAATACAGCATCAATCACCGAATAATCTATTGGAGTATATTCATAGGAAGGATTTAAGTCATCTCCTTTGTTGATTTTCTTGAAATAGATTTTCTTCTTTCTATCTCTTTCCCAAACCATTCCGTTTTTGGAGAAGAACCAACTTGATCCGTCCTCGGAATGAGATTTGTTTCCTCTGAGCCAGAAATCACTTGTGAAATCGAATCCTCTGCCCTCATCGAAATCCTGGGGAAGACGAAACAATATCAAATCAAATGAACAGGCTCGTTTTCCTATGGAGTTTCCGTTTGATGCTAGTCTTTTCTCATAAGGTACTCCGTCAACAGAAAAACAGTTCACCATTTTGAAAGTAAATTTGGAATTATCCAAAGTAATTTCTTTTTCATCAATGAGTTTTCTTATTGGAGATTCGTCAAAATGGATTAATCCTCGCGACAGGTCTTTGCCATAATTTAATTTCAATATGGGATTAAGCCCCACATTGCATCGTGAACCGGCTATTATAGAGTTGGTTTTGTCAAGAAAAAAATGTCGAATCATTGAAAATCAATTTATATTATCATAAATAGTTTTTGGAAAGAATAATCCGGTAATGATGTTATTGCTTAATATTCGATGGATGACCGTATTCTCTATATATTTCATTCATTGTTTTTCTTATTAATTGTGTGGTTGCTATTGATTTGGGTCCATAGTCTTTATACAATTCGTTAATCGCCGCATGCTCAATTGCCCTGCTTAATGCTTTATCATAAGTTTGTTCTATATTTGCTAATTGATAATTAACAATTTTATTCAATTGATTTATCGTATTAATTGGTTTATCAAGAATGGTGTTCATTGCAATAATCAGATCAGATTCGCTGTAGTTCTCATAAACCCATGCTAAGTTTTCTTTCATTTGTTTGAAGTCTTTATATTCTTGTATCTTATTTTTGAGCATATTGAAAGGTAGATCATGAAAATTGTAACTAATATTTGATGCAATTGCATTGTATCCGGATTGGATTCCTTGAGAATGTGCCCTTAACTCATGGGGATTATTGAAATAGAATAGATATGCGAAGACAATTTGGGGTGGATTACCTTTATCCATTAGAATCTTGACATTTTGATAAAAATCAGACTGTTTTGGTGCATCAAATGGTTTTTTCAGCAAGTTTCTTTTATATGCCTCATATGCATGCAATAACTCATGCCCAATGGTTCTTTGGATATTATAAGATAATCGTGATGCAGGACATTTGATATTACAAAATAAATCAACATTATCTATTTTTTGACCAACCCAAGTAATTGTTCTATTATTGTATCCTCCATTTGCAACATCATCAATATTTGAATATTCTGATAATATTGTTATTGATACAGTTGTCAGAGTTAATTGATTGAAGAATGTGTTGAATGATGGTTTATAAATAAGTGAGAACTTATTTGTTTGCTTTTTCAAATTACATTTCGCCAGTATTTGTTCTTCTATTTCGGAAAGAATTTTGCCGATGAAAGGAATTCTTCCTCTTTCTTCATTCAACGGATGATAATCAAATAGATTATTGATAAGACTATAAGTCAAATATTCGTGAGCATTGAATTTTGTTTGCATAATATTGTTTTTTGATAGAAATATAACGCAAAAATAGCATAATATCAATTTTTCTTAAACATTTTAGATGTTCTGACTTGATTTTCTAAAATATTTTAGTTATAATATTGATGGCGGAAGCAAAATTCATGCCTTAATAGAGAATGCGGAGAAAAATACTGAGTTCAATCAATGTTCCATCGGAATCATTCAAACTGAAAATATCAACAACTGACAGAAAATATCATAATACGATATATTTTGAATTGTCATCATTTATCATACCTTTATGTGATACTAATGATTATTCATTGGACATGAGATCACTGAAAGCTATAATAAGGGAAAAGACTGGTCATATCATTGATAATACTGGATTTTTTGATAACAATTTCATAATTAATTTCGAGGTTCCTGAAAAAAGAATGAATGCTAATAAAAGCACATATATGATGGCACAGATATTCTTGAAATGCCGGAATGAGGAATTACTGAATATGGAATTCAAACAGATTGACAGTTTATTGGAGGAACCGTTGAGGGAAATGGAAAGTACTATGGAGAATGCTTTAAGGGAGATGAATTATCTATTGTTTCCTAACCGCCAATAGTCTTTTTGACTATTTATATTCAAAAAGAAAGATATGCAGGAATTTCATATACGAAAAGACTCTCTTAACCCCGTTCTTGAAATGGAATTGATAAAGGATGGGAGGTATGATTTCATAAAATCATTAATGAATAATGCATTGCAGGATAGTGTTGTTACTTTTTCAATGAAAGATGCTGAAACCGGATTATTAAAGATATCCAAAGGAAAAGTGAATATTGTTCTTACCGATGAGGATAGTTGTGAGGAACATTATATTTTGCAATACAAGTGGAAACCAAGGGATGTAAATAGAGCAGGAACTTTTGAGGGGCGGTTTGAAATAAAGTTCAATGGCGACATTGTTGAAGATGGAGTGGATTATCCAGAAGGAAATATGATAGTTCCAATACAAGAAAAATTGATTATATACATTGACTAAAAAAATAAATCCACTGAATTACTCAGTGGATTTTTTTTGGTATTAATAATAATCTTCGTTGTCAAACCAACCTTCTTGCTAGAACCATTGAATATATTCTTCTAATTGAGAAGAATCTGGTCAAAGAAATATTTGTTCAAGTATTTTATTCTCTCGCTCTGTTATCTTCATAATATATTGCGTTAGAATAAGTTAGTTATTTCAATCAAATTACAAATGTCGGAATTTATTGTTTCGTTACAGAATTGTTTGCCGAATACTTTTGAGATAATTTGTTCCATTTGGTCAACCTCATCTGCTTTGCATTTTGATTTTGCTTCGGAAAGCCGGTTCAAACACTTTTCCTTGTATTCTTGGAACAAGGATTCCTTGTCGGTATTCTCTGCTATCTTTTGAATTGTGGTAAACTCCTCATTGGTCAAATCCTTGCTGTATTTCTTGTTGAACTCAGATACGAGTTTCATTGCATTCTTGATGCTTTCATCTTGGCGAAAACAATTTTGGTCACTGTGATTTTCGGTAATTGATTCTCTGATGATTTTGACCGCTTGACTGTAATCAGCCAGATTGTTGATTGACTTCTTGTTTTCAGCAATAAATTCTATGGCAGAATCAAGGTTTTTCTTCTCTGTCGGTATAGCATTTTCCGCTGATTCGCCGAGCATGACATAAGCCTCGCATACAATATCCCCGAGTTTCTTTTTTGCTTCCTCTGATATGGAACTGATTGGGAAAACCTCATTGATGGAATTAATGAAGTAATCAACATCAGAATCTGAATTCATCTTTCTTATATTCTCATAAATGGAATATAAATTGGATAGATTCTTGTCATTCTTGATTGTTGACACATATTGCCCGATAAGTTTTTTACCTACCTTGGATTTATAGAGTTTATCAGACATTGATTCAAAGCATTCCTTTAGGAATCCGAATGATTTGTTGGATAATTCCATTGCTTTGAGGCATGACTTGATATAATCCCTACGGTTGTCACATGCTTCATTGATTGCTTTTCTGTATGATTCAACTTCGTCTATTGTATTGAACTCTTTTATGTTATCTAAATCGAACATATTCAATTGATTTATTAATAAATAGTTAATTTTGATGATTATTCTGACAATTCCTTGACATCATCTCCGCTCAGGACATCATCGCTTTTTCCTTCAAGAATTGTCTTTTTGCCATCATTTGGACCAATCAACGTTTCTATCTTATTCATCAATTGATTGGTTTTTTCTTCGATGGTTTTTGACCTTCCTTCGAAATCAGCCATCACACTATCATCTACATAGTCATCATCGGTATTTTTTTCACTTTCAGCCAGCATTTCAAAATACTTTTCAATGAATGACTTGCCTTTTTCGAGAATTAATGGCTTTTTTGCGGTTTTTGACTCCATAGGACCTCCGTTGTCGGCTTCAGGGGCGGCTCCCATGTCCATTTCACCTTCACTACCGTTTATATCACTGCCTCCCTCGGCTCCCGGTTCTCCTAAATCCATATCCATTCCTCCAGGCATCGGTGCGCCACCACCTTTTGGTCCTCCACCGAGTCCGTTATCATCAGGGTTTTGGGCTTGAGGAGGAGTGTTGCTGTTGAGGGCGGCAAAATCACCGTATATTCTGTCTACTGGGTCAAAGATGTCAGTTTTCTTTATTATTGCTTGAGTGCTTGCCAATTCAGCAGCCATGCCTTTTTCAAGGCGTATTTCCATCAACATTTCTTTTATCTCCTTGTCAGACATACCCATAATATCTCTTAATCCTTTATGGAGGGACATCATCGGCATTCCTATACCAGGATCTGCTAATGCCGTTTGTAATGCGCCGAGTCTTTTCACGGTATCATCGAGTTCAGCCATTTTGACTTGTGATGATGGATTGTTCAATGATAGTGAGAAATTGGTCATCTCATCTTTCATACCCAATAAATAAAGATGGATTTGACCTATCTTTTGCAATTCAAGTAAAAGGTATTCCTGTATTCTGTTTATCATTCTAGAGAATCTAACATCAATAAATGAAAGATTTTGACCTTTACCTTGAGCTTCTTGAAAATTAAGGAATGTTTTAGGTACTCTTAATGCAGCAAAAATTTTGTTCTGCATATAATTGATATCATCCATTGAAGTTTGGGTCTGGGCGCTTTGCAATGTCTCGATAGGGCTTGCCGCGTTAGGATCCCTTGTAGGTATGAAATAATCCTCGTCAATTGCTGGGAATGCCTTTCTTAAATCTACCTGACCTGTCTCAGGATCAATGATTGGCGTTCGTTTGAAATTATTTGCGATATCTTGAACATAAGCCTGAACATCTTGCTCGTCAATGCCTCCCACATATATTTTGAATACTCGTCTTTCTACGCTTTTGTCAAGACGATAAATCAACATCGCGTCCTCCATCATGCTCCACATTCTCCATGCTCTTCTTGCCTTATGAAGTATGGATTGACCGTATGGTAAAAAGAATGAATCGTTCAGCATTCGGAAATGGGCGATCTGCCAGTTTTGGTAAGGTGTTGCCTCATTATGACCCGCCCATATGAATTTTATCTCATCAGGCTTTAACTCATTTGTGTTGATTGATGATGTCCCATAAGGATGCACGGATGGATAACCACTTTCGATTCGTTCCATATCATAGACAGGAAGTTCTCTCCATCCCAAAATGCCGTCTTCTTTGGTAACATTAAGAAGCATGAATTCATTGCCGTATTTGGCTACGGATCTTGAAATCATCGGAAGCCATGTCCTTATCATAAGCCGGTTGTTGTAAAGATCCTCCAAAATTGATTTTATTCTTGATGATTTGGAATTTACCCTCAACATTTTCCCGTCACTGGTTATTGTGCAAACCTCATCAGCAATGATATCTAATGCAGAGCCAATCTCAGGGCATGCATCCATCAAATCAGCGTCACGATACATTAATCTTGTTGCGGTATAACCGTTGAGATTCTGCATCGCTGCGTCTTGCCCTGACTTTATCCATTGATATGATAATAGCTTTTGCTGACGGTATTGAGCAAGTTTTTGCTCATACTCATTTTTGTCTTTTGTGGAAAACAATATTTGATTGGATATATTGCTATATTTGTCGGTTACCATCTCTTTAGGAATGGATGATCCCATTAAGGCATTGTTTAACCTATCAAATATTGTGAGTTTACTTTTTGCCATGATAATAATTTAGCTATATACAAAAAAATAATGCTAAAGCATCAATTTATAAATAGTTTGAATATAAAGAGTTGATTCTTTGTTAATAGTATCAAGAAAAAAGAGACCTTGATTTTTCAAGATCTCTTTTTTTCTCTTCTACATTCTGAATATCGGTAAAGGGGTATAGCCTTTCAATCTCATATTGCTCTCCATCAAATCAGCTTGCTCCTTCATTATGTTAACAGGTCTCATTCTTTCCAATTGTTCCTTAAGGAATTGCATCGCTTGCTCGTATTCTTCTTTTCCTTGTTGGATAAGCATTTGGTAATCCATGGTTAATTCCGCTTGCGGTATGGATATCTTTCCGCTGAATTTTCCTCTGATGTTTCCTAATGTTTGTTTTACTCTGCCGATGAATAATTGCCTTACTGTGACTTTTGCTGGTTCATTCAAAAATGCATAATCTATTTGTGCCAACGGCACTTGATATGGCGATAGAATCACATCATCCATATGCGCCCTTATGCATTCATCCTCACCTCCGTTTGATGTATCATAATAAGTGTACCAGACCTCGCATCCCACAAGCCCGTATCCATATCTGTTTACTCCAGAAAATCCGAATGATAATTTGCTGCCTGGAGTTGACATCAGATGGAGCAAATGGGTTCCGTTAGGACCTGCCGTTACCTTATATGTGAAATCACTGACGAATAGGCTTTGCTTGAATTTGTAGTCTGATGCCAGATAGGCGATGTCCGAAGCCTGAGTGGTATAAAATCCACCAAGCCCTGCTCCGTAGGCATATCCTGCGCCGCCGATTTGTCCTAATCCGGGCATGAATCCCACGCCGCTGCCCACATAATTGGTCATTATCGCCAAATCAGAGGTAGGGGGATTCACATACATTACTTTGTTGATAGTTCTTCCTGAAGGAATAACATATACTTGTTTGCCTTGCTCTATCTTGATGAAATCTTTCTTCAATTCCCATGGACCTTCTTGTTGTAAACCCACCTCTTTTGAGAACCAGTATGAATATTGTTTTGACAAATCAAGGCTTCTTACCGCGAATGAGTAAGCCAATTCCATTGGATTGGATAGGTTTTTTCCAAGTAATCCGGCGTATTGATTCCCGATTATTTCCATTTGTACTTTTTGGGCATAGTCACCTATTGCCATTTCCAAGTTATCGCATAATTGTTTGTCGCTCAATTCAGTGGACGTGACATCTCCTCCACATGCAGTCCTTGCCATCTGGAACAAACCTCTTATCTCATCAGTAATCTTGATCATCTTAAATTATTGTTTTAAAATAAATAGTTAATGGCGATATTTATTGATATAAAACTCATTTTAGTATGATGCACAATTATTTAAATATCCTCATGGGTGGGGGGGGGGGGTAACTCCTTAATATTTAATATTTTAGATAAAGAAGGAGGTAAATCATGAGCCTCCTAAGAAAACTTCTGATGCAGAAAAAGAAAGAATATATTATTGAATATACCTCCTCAGATGGAAATAAAGTAGAACCATATTCAGGAGCAACCACGCCATTCATGGATGGTAGTAGTAAAAATATCCCAATAATATCCAATACATATGAGAATGGCAAAGGCATAATAAAACTACAAAAAGAATGCAAGCGAATCGGAGATTATGCTTTTTCGGACTGTACCAAATTGAATAATATATCTATTCCAAATTCGGCTACTATTATTGGGTATTATGCATTTTCTAGTTGTAGTTCATTAACTGGAATAACAATTCCTGATTCGGTTACTACTATTGGTCAGTGCGCATTTAGGTATTGCACATCATTAACTGGGATAACAATCCCTGATAAGGTTACTTTTATTAGAGATCTTGCTTTTTCGGACTGTACCAAATTGAATAATATATCTATTCCAAATTCGGTTACTAAAATTGATGATGGCACATTTTATAATTGTAGTTCATTAACAGGTATAACAATCCCGGATAAGGTTACCTCCATTGGGGATCATGCATTTCGGGATTGTAGTTCATTAACAGGTATAACAATCCCAGATTCTGTTACTTCTATTGGGGAGGGAGCATTTTCAGGCTGTACCTCATTAACAGGAATAGCAATCCCTAATTCGGTCACTTCGATTGGAGAACGTGCATTTCGGGATTGTAGTTCATTAACAGGTATAACAATCCCAGAATCAGTTACTTCGATTGGGGAGGGAGCATTTTGGGGGTGTACTTCATTGGTAGGAATAACAATTCCAAATTTGGTTACTTTTATTGGCAAGAATGCATTTCGGAATTGCAGTTCATTAACTGGTATAACAATCCCTGATTCTGTTACTACTATTGGTCAGGGCGCATTTGCTTACTGGACGGGGGCGACATCAACAGATATAATCCATTTCCCTAATGAGCAACTAAAAATCAAATATTTTGAAAGTGGTTATTCATTCTATAATTGGGAGTCATTAACTTCAGTAACAATCCCTGATAAGGTTACTAAGATTGGTATATGGGCATTTTGTAGATGCACCAAATTATCAAAAATAACAGTCTTACCAGAGACTCCACCAACATTAGGTTCTAATGCATTTTATGATATTGCTTCAAATGCCGTGATTTATGTACCATCTGGTTCAGTTGATGTATATAAATCTGCAACTAACTGGTCAACTTATGCTAATAAAATTCAAGCAATTTCTTGATTAGTTCCGAAAAAATATTTGTACTATTGAAATAAAATACATATCTTTGCGTCAAACAAAGTTGATTTAGTATGATTTTGACGTTCAAAGATAAAACTTGGGATTTGCCAGAGATTGTTGATTATGAGGAGTATGCATACAACAAATCTTGTAGATGCGATAATTGTAATTTTTGGAAAACTGATATATCAAATAAAAAAGGAATTGTCGGCTACTGCTCAACAGATAACGGCAATTTTCTTTGTTTTGTATGCCCTCAATGCGGAACAAAGTTTCGTTATCATTATACAAGAGATGGAGAGAAATTTGGCGATTTTGAACAATGGAAGAAGGATGTAGCATTAGCCTTATATTTAGAAGATTATACAAATTTTGAAAAAAAATAAGAGAAAGAATATGGAAACAAAAGAACTAAATCTATTTGAAATCTTGAAGGATTGCCCTAAAGGAACAAAATTATATTCTCCAATTTTCGGAGAAGTAGAATTTTGTTATTTTGATTATGCTAATGATTGGGTTTGCGCTTTATATACAAATAATGAGAATGAAACAAAATCAGCATATTTTCAAATGGATGGGGCTTATATTGATTCTGAATATGGAGAGGTTATGCTTTTCCCATCAAAAGACAACCATGACTGGTCTACTTGGAGGAATCCAAAACCAAAGGTTAAGCATTTTGACCCTAAAACATTGAAGCCGTTTGATAAGGTGTTGGCAAGGATGCTTGATACTACAATTTGGTTACCAACATTTTTTGGATATCTTGATGACGATAACTATGTAGTAACAACTGATGATAGTTTTTATTATCAATGTATTCCTTATAATGAAGATACAAAGGAACTCATAGGAAAAAGTGATGATGCACCAGAATATTATAAGTACTGGACAGAGTGAACTACCCCCACCTAAAGGAGGGGGCTTCTTGCTTCGCCGATGTGACTCGCTCGGCGCGTAGGCGCAGAGTGGAGGTCACATCTCCACAAGCGTGAATTCCCGCAGTTCCTGCGGTATTTATTATCCTTACAAAATAATCCCTGAGGTTGCACGCAGCGTTGTAATCACGCTGGATTACCGCCCCGCATTCCGGGCATACCCATTCCCTGTCGTTAAGTTCCAGACCCGTGTTCTTCGCCCCGCAATGGTTGCAGGTCTTCGAACTCGGATACCACTTATCCGCATAGACAAGGAGCACGTCCCTGTCTTTGCACTTGTATGACAGGAACTGCTTGAACATCCCGAAACCGAGGTCACACACCGATTTTCCCCATCCCTTCCTGTGCGTCCGAGCCATCTCCCCCATGTCGATATCCTCTAACACGATAGCGTCGTACTCCGACGCGTAGTGATGGCTCATCTTGTGGCAGAAATCCTTGCGCCTGTTCGCTATGTGGGCATCCTTGGCGGCTAACTTACGCCTCGCCTTCTCCCTATTTTTGGAACCCTGCTCTCTCCTCGACATCGTGCGGTTCAGCCTCCTGCGTTTCTTCTGCTCCGACCTGTACCACCTGACGTACTTGGGTTTTGCATCGTCAGGCATACCGTTATCGGAATCCACGCAGAAATCACTGAATGACATGTCTATCCCCACTATCCTGAGCTCATCCAACGGAGTGCTGTTGGCGTACTCCTTTTGCTCGATGTCCGTGAGGACGGAGATGTAGAACGCCCCGTTCTTCGCCGCTTCGACGCACACGCTGCGGATTTTCCCGACGCACGGTCTGTGGAGGTTGACCTCCACGAACCCTATCTTGGGGAGTTTGATGCAGGTGCCGTCGAGCCTTATGGAATCATTCTGATTGTTTGTCTTATAGATATTTTTTGATTTCCCTTTCTTGTGGAAGGTCGGGAAACCGACCTTCTTCCCCCTGCGTTTCCCCTTCCTCCAGTCGAAGAAATTCTTGAACGCGGTCTTGAGGTTGAGTTTGGAGTTCGCCAGAGCGAGGGAATCCACATCGTTGAGGAAGGGCGCGGTGGCTTTGAGGAATGTCACCTCCTTCAAGTCGGGAGGTGTTCCCTGCTTGCCGTTGTCCTTCCATTGTTTGTACTGGTCCTTGTAGTCGCCGAGCAAACCGTTGTAGACGAACCTGGCGCATCCGGCGGTGCGCCTTATGGCGTCCGCCTGTTCCTTGGTCGGGTATATCCTATATCGGAATGCTCTCATGACTGTCAGTAATACTATTATAAATATAAGAAAAAATTTTCTTAGAATAAATTGTTTTTGAAAAAAAAAAGTGTTATATTTGCAATATGAAAGAAAATATAAATAACGAACGTCAATTCATCCCCCACCTAAAGGAAGGGGATTTCTTGCCGTGGTTATGTTAAAGGATGGCTGGCATATTCCTTCTAAGGATGAAATTGAGGCGATGACTTCGATTTATCCAAAGATAAGAAGGATTCTCCTAAAACTGAACCCTACTCTTCCGGAATACTATAAACTTTGGACTTCCACTCCTTATGCCGAAAACTCCACATGGGTCTATATTATGCATTTATGTGGAAATACATATGTAAGTGATATTGATTATGCGGAACATATAACTAAGGCATTTTTCGCTATTTAGATATAAAGCAAGAAAAGGAACCACTAAATAGAATGATTCCTTTTCTTTTTTTTGCTACTCTTATATTGTAATCTACTCAACTACAGAAACATAAAGACCAACAAGGTCAGCCAGATTATGACTTAATGCCTGCCCCGAATCTCTTGTGCAAAGATATTTTACTTCGTTTTGTAAATAATATTTGCCATTGAATATTTCCATTGGTGGAGTGTATGGAATCGGATCATCTATCGTGCCGGTAGGCTGTATCTCGATGACCTCATACAGAGCTGCGGTAGCTAATGACGGTTCTTGATTTTCAAGAACAACAGAGATATCTTGTCTTACTCTCCAGAGTTTTTCATCATAAGATACAATTTGTCCTGCTTTTAATGACTTATTAATATAATTTGACCACGGATATACTAACAAAGGTCTATTCAAAGCGTCAGTGTTAGTTATATCTGTTCTTTCATTGTATTGCTCCAATATCAATTCTTTTATCTGGTCATCTACCGTCGGTTCTGGCTCTACCGGATCAGGGGTTTCCGGAGTATATTTTTCCCATCCGTCGGCGAGGATCATCTCCTCGGTAGGATTGATTGTCTGATAACCATCAGATATTATGATGATTCGGGAACCGTCCCAGATTATTCCATCTTTAATATAAAGCATAGTATTTCAATATTTTAGATAAGTTATGAATTTTGCTTGTATGTGCCGATTGTCGCGCAGTTATTCACAATCACCATCTGACAGCAGGAGTTAGCCTCGAATGTAGGGGCTGTGCCGTCCTGCCATGCTACTGTGGACGGTACAGTTAGTGTGAATGAGTCTGATGGCACATAGAATTGGCAGCAATATTCTAGACAATCGAAATCTGAACCGCTCGGCAATGAAATCGTCAGACCAGTTGTTCTACCTACCACGAAGAATTTATTAGCATCCAAAGTAATTGATTGTGCGGTTGTGCTTCCGATTGTGCCGTAACCGATATAATCAGGCAATACTTTTTCAACTGTACGTATCTTATAGTATAAATCGTTGGCAGCGATAATTCTATCATTAAGGTCATTCAATCCTGATGATATCGCCAATTCATTGTCGAGCATGGCAGTTTCCATCTCTTGCAATACAGTTTCAACGGTTTCACCAGTGAATGAAGTATCGACATGGCTTGCTTTGGTGAAAGTAATACCAGATGCATTCAAGTCGGAAATAGTATCATTTATGCTATCTACTTGCTTTTTCAATAAATTGGTGGAAGGAACTGTTGTATCTGAAGGTGAGGCTAAATCTGTTTTGATGTTTGCCGTATCAAATTTAGTACCCAATGCAGTATTTATCACCTTATTTTGAACCGGATTGGTAGAGGAATCCGAAAGAGATTCATCAATCGGGGTAACAATACTCAGGTCACCAGAACCTAATAAAGAATTACCGTTTATAGTTTTGATACTTGTTCCACTGACAAGTGTATCTTGTTTGGCGGATAATGATTCGGTTAATCCAGTAATGCTTTCTTCATTAGCAGCAACTCTTATATTCAAATCATTAAGACTTGATGAGGTATCGATAATTACATTCTCAATCTGTTTAATGCTTGCTTCGACAGTAGTCCCAGTGAAATCAGAATCACTATGTTCGCCATTGAAGGAAATATCAGATGCATCATTATGTGCATTGAATTTCACAAATTTATTATCACTACTTTTTATTCCGATGAATTCCTTGCCAGCGGAATAATTGACTAAAAGTTCGCCATAGTCAATGGAGGCTAAGTCCTCAGGTACTTTATTAGCAACATTGCTGCGTTTATTAAGTACCTTGTTAAATTCTGTTCTTGCCATAAAAATGGATTTTTATTGTTTTTATAAAAGAAAAAATTCTTTCAGAAAATAAATAGTTGGAACTATAAAGATTTTCTGAAAGAATTTATCATGACCACGGCAAGAAAACCCCTTCCTTCAGGGAGGGGATGAATTGACGTTCGTAACTATTTTTTTTTCAAAAATAGTTTGTGGCTTTATAAATATTTTATAAATTTGTACTACTTATAGATAGTAACTCTTACAACAATGTACCTGACGGCGAAACAGCACATATCATGGAATACCGGAGGAGGTGAGTACATCACCGCCCTCAGGGCGCTGTGCTACCACGCCGCCCGCATGTACAACGTGGGTCTGTACTCAGTCCGCCAGCATTTCTTCAACACGGGCGAGTATCTCTCCTACTATGACAACTACCACCTCTGCAAGTCAAACGAGAACTACGCTATCCTCCTTTCGAGTACGAGCCAGCAGATATTGAGGCTTGTCGAAAGGGATATGAAATCATTCTTCGCACTTCTCAAACTCAAGCAGGACGGGAAATACTCCGAGGACGTGCATCTTCCGAGATACAAGGACAAGACAGGATTGATGATCTGTTTTGTGCAGGGGCAGTTGGTCAGGGTGCATGACGGGAAAGTACGAATCGGAGTGACAAAGGAACTCCGTGAGATGTGCAACCTGCCGTTCAGGTACATGGAGTTCACCATTCCAAAAAACGTTGACCCGCAGACAATAAAGGAAGTACGCATTCGCCCGCTGTTCGGGGGTACTGAGTTCGACATCGAATTCATCCACCGGAGGGAGGTCATGGACCCGTCGGATGCTGATGGCGTGCTATCAATAGACCCAGGGGTGACGAACCTGCTGACGTGCACGGCGCATTCTAATGGCAGACTGGAGTCGTTCATAATCGACGGACGGTACATCAAAAACGTTAACTGCTATTACAACAAAACCGTGGCGAGACTAAGGGGGATCTACGACAGGGACAAGAAAATCGAGGGGACGACGAAACGGATGGCGAGGCTGAGCAAGGGACGCAAGAACCGAATAAACTCGTATTTCGACGCGGTGGCAAAATACATCGTGGAGTACTGCCGCATGAACAACATCGGGAAGGTGGTCATCGGGTATAACAAGGAAATGAAACAGGAGACGGATATGGGCGCGGTGAGCAACCAGAATTTCGTGTATATCCCTTTCTATAAACTCCGTGGCAAACTGATGAGCAGATGCGAGTTGTACGGTATAGTGTACGAATCCCAGGAGGAGAGTTACACGTCGAAGGCGTGCGCCTTGACTCTGGACAGGATACCTGATTACGGTGATTCTGATATCCCTGAGTTCAGCGGATACAGAGAAAAGAGAGGATCTTATAAAATCAAGGGAAGCCCGGTAAGAGTGAACGCCGATGTTAACGGTAGTATTAATATCTACCGTAAGTATTTAAAATGTAAATCGAAGGATGACCTGTCATCCGACGATGTAAGAGTCCTCGTCAACGGACCAGTGTTGAGGATTAACCCCCTGAGGGGTTAACCCTGATCACAAGCCCCCTCCTTCAGGTGGGGGTAGTTGACATAATGAAAAATCCTAAGCAAAAACCGAGCGAACTGGGAGCCCAATGTACCGATAGCCGCCGTCCAGCCCGGCTCCATCACTATCGAAGCCCAAGCCCTGGGCGAGGAGCTCATCAACCGACGACAAGGCACAAGACCATACGCGACCATACTCTCCAACGTCGTCAAGCAAGCCCCCGCGACAGACACCAGCACTAGGCGCGAATAGTTTATTTTTATTCCTAACAGAAGTGAACAATACGCCGTTGACTCCTGAACCATTATAATCAGTCACCCATTCATTGGTACAATTATCTGTATCAAGTAACTCATTAATCTGTTCAACTGTAGGCATTCTCCATTTCCCTCCCCAATTCACAGTTGCAGCATCATCAGACGGCTCCAATGTGGTCAAGCCATCAGTGGAGTTATACTTCGTCAGATTGGATGAACTCGTTCCATATTTGTAATCACTCCAACTGAATTGCTTCTCATCAGTTATACCCGAATATCCTTGGGTCTCGCCCCAGGCGAAATACAAACCGTAATCGGTTTCTTCCTCTGCACCAATGTTCATCGTCGCCCATTTCGTACCTGATGGCAATCCTAAATCTACATAAGAATGACCGTTAGACGGATCTATTGGGTTATAATGCACCTCATTTTCTTTCTGGCAGTAAGATACATTGGGCAAATCTACCCCCCCCCCCCATTAATAAACTCCTCATAATCAGAGTGTTGGGTGAATAATTTTAAATATTCCATATTATTTTAGATTTTATTTTTTTTATAAATAGTTCAAAAATTTTCTATTTATATGCAAATGCAAAGTATGGCAAAAATTTCAGTTGTTGTCACAAATTACAATAAGTCAAAATACATAAAAGATACTTTAATATCTATTATAAACAATGTATTTCAAAATTTTGAAATTATCATTGTTGATGATTGTTCCATAGACAACTCAATAACTATTATTAATGATTTCATTAAAGAGAATCCGTGCATTAATATAAATCTGATTGAAAATACCAAAAATATGGGAGCCGGATGGTCAAGACGAATTGGCATCGAGCATGCCCAAGGAGAATGGATATCATTGATTGATGCCGATGATTGGATAGATCCGGATTATTTTAAAACATTGCTTAAATACCAAGAAAAAAATTCGGCTGATATTGTATTATCTCGTTTTATATATGAGGAGAGCAATGCAAGTCGAAAAGACTCATTCCATTATAGCAAAGAAATTATTTTGCAAGATAAATATATAATGATTAACAATATAACTCTTTTAGGATTGGATTGCCTTTCCCCCGCATTAATAAAAGCAACTTTATTCAAAAAAATAGGCGGTTATTGTCCTGCAAGGTTTGTAGAAGACACTCCTACATTTTTGGCTATGTTTCCCTTTATTAACTCTTTGCATATCGTCCCATACTTTGGATATCATTATCGTCAAATCTCTGAAAGTTTAATGCATAACCACAATGATAATGAATATTTAATTGCCAAAATGTATAATTGCATTGACGCTATCGAATTTGTCAAGTCAGTTGATATTGAATTAGGTAATTACGTACAATTACAAATCACCCAATTATTTAAGCAAAAAAGTCATTTTCTTCAGAATGTTTCTTCTTCTAGTTATAGCCAAAATAATATCGAAACTATCAAGCAATATTATCAATTAGACTTTTGATTTCTTTTCAGGTTTTCTTGAAAGAATTTCTATTGCCTTGTCAATATCCGAATCTGTTATGCCCACAAAAGGATCGATTTTGATGAAATGATTTTCCTTTTGTTCATCGGTCATATCATTGTCATCATCCAAAATCACATATTGTCTGCATTTCTGATTTTTAGTATATTCTGCGATTAACTCTCCTCTTGTAGGGGCATTAACTCCGAATTCACATCCGGGTAACTTTTTGGATATCTCATATTTCAATCCTGTTCTTGACAGCCTCAATTTTGTGGCATCCATGTCAAATCGCCATGATGATGACAATACAATCTCTGCGCCGGTTGCCTCCACAAGCCGGTTTATCCGCTCGACGGCACGGAAATCAATATTGTATTCCTTATTAGTATATTTCAGATCATTTTCCCAATAATAATGATACCAATCATCGGAATTCAACACCCCGTCAATATCAAGAAATATATATGCCTTGCCTCTCGGCTTTTTTGTTACTTCTTTCTCCATTATTTGACTAACTCATATGTATATAACTAAACAAATATACAAAACTAAACCGAATTAAGCAAACTATTTATAGAGAAAATAATACAATAATATTATGAAATACTTAAAAAAATTCTCTCAACACTCTGAATATCAGGAGTTTATCAATGGGGGGGGGGGTGAATTTACCCAATGTCTCTTATTGTCAGAAAGAAAATGAGGTGCATTATAACCCGTATGCAGAACCATCACCAGCTGATGATGAAATATGGTACACGTCAACTGATGGGGATGCAGTAACGACTTATGCAGATACTAGTACTTATAATGGCGCAGTCGGTTATGGCTATAATGAAAATAATGATAAATTGCTAATTTTATCAAATACATATGAGAATAGTGACGCTATGCTACCCTAAAGAGGTAGCATCTTCGGGATTCACCCTTTGACTATCCCATCCCCTGAAAATCAAGGAGACCTCTTTGTCAAAGTCCACCCGCTTGAATTCGGACTCGCCCAGCCCTATCTTATCCCTCAGATTGTCATATATCCATAACATGCACTTCGCGCTGTGGACATCGCGGTCCTCCGCCGCCCCGCAATGCGGGCAGACGTACTCCCTGTCCCAGACCTTGATCTCCTGATGCATTCCCCCGCAGTCGAAACAGAATTTCGTCGTTGGGACGAACCTCCCCAATACGAACACCTGCTCTGGGTGCCGCATCAGTTCCTCCTTCACCCTGCCCAGCACCCCGTGCTGGATTTTCCTCCCGTGTTTCTTCTTCCACGAGTTTATCTGCTCGTTCTGCATCACTATCAGGTCGTTGCCCGATAGGAGGTCATGGACTATCTTGTGCGCCCTGTCATCCTTCTTCCTCGTCAGTCTCTGGTATTCCCTGCGGATTCTGCATACCGTCCGCCATCTGCCGTTCGACCCTTTTACCTGTTTCTCCTTCTTCCTCTGGAGACGTTTCAGGCGGTCGGTTTCTTCGACTATGGCGTTGATCTTGCGTCCGTCCGACAGGGTTAGTGATGTCTCGCACCCCATGTCTATGCCGAGTTCGGGATTCCTATGGCAATCCTTGCTATTCTCGTTATCTTTATAATAATATACCGTGAGGTATATGTAGTAATCACCGCACCTGCTCACAAGCACCGCGTTGGCTATGTCTGGCTCGCCGTACCTGGCGAGTTGCTTCAAGCCGTTCACGGGGAGGGGTTTCTTCACCCCCTGCACCTTAATCTTGTTTTTGGAGACAATCTTGTGGGTGATGCCCAGTTGCTTCAGACCCAGCGCCGTGTATTCAGATTTGAATTTCAGTTTTCCTACCTTGTGCCCCTTCTTTTTCAGGGAGGCGAGGGTCTTGATCTGAGATTTCATCCTGTCAACGAGGGAATCCTTTAGGGAGGAGGTTATGTGGCTCAGGTGGACGGGGACGTCGTTCCCGTCCTTGTCCCTGTGCGTGATATTCATGAGTTCCTTTCCCTTGTAGGAGAAAATGTCGAAGGTGTCCTCATTGTTCATTTTGTTGAGGAGGTAGTTGTAGCACCACTTAGCCTCGACGAACATCATCTTGAGGGATTCCCTCTGTTGTTTGTTCAGGCGTTGTTTATGGATTTTTAGTTCGAACACACGGCATGTCTGACGGGAGCGTTTGTCGTAGGTTGCCCTCATCGTGTCGGCTATTCGTATGTTTTTTTCTAAACCCATATTCAGGAGTAACTATATATAAATAGTACGAAAAATAAAAAAATCTTTTTTTATTTTAAAAAATTTACTATATTTGTGATATGAAAAAGAGAAATGGTCGATACATAACCTACAACCACGCGAAAACGCGGCTGAGGTACCACATAATATTCTCCACCAAATATAGGCGGAAATGTCTGGACGGGATCCATGACGAGGTGATTGCCTCGTTTTTGGAGGCGGAAAAACACAGCCATTTCAGGATCCACCAAATGGAGATGGAGGGCGACCATATTCATTTTCTTATGGAGTTCCCACCGAAATATTCGGTGGAGCAGACAGTGAGGAGGATGAAGATGTACAGTACACGGTATCTATACGAGCATTGCGGGGAGCATCTGAGGAGGTATTACTGGAAGAATGAACGAGTGGTATGGACCCATGGGTATTTTTGCTCGACTATAGGAGAGGTATCAGAGGAAAAAATAACGGAATATATTAAGAAACAAGGATAATGAAATTCGATTCATATGCGAGGCTAAAGACCTCGCATCTTTCTCGAATTGTTTATTGTAAAATTTAGCGGAAGCATTATTGGCATTCATGAATTGTTCAAAAATTCAAGTACACTTAAAACTGTTGAATTACCTAAATCACTTACTACAATAGAGTATAATTCATTTATGGGCTGTAATTCATTAATTGGCATTACAATTCCTAATTCAGTTACTACTATCGGGCAAAATGCCTTTCAATCTTGTACTTCATTAACAAATATAATAATTCCAAATTCGGTTACTTCTATTGGCGGACTGGCTTTTAATGGATGCAAAAATTTAAAAATCATAACTGTATTATCAACAACTCCACCAGAATTAGGAAATTATGTATTTTATCAAGATTTTCAAAGTATTCTTCCAGATTTCATGATTTATGTACCATCCGGATCTGTTAATTATTATAAAAATGCTACCAATTGGGCGGATTATGCTTCTAGAATCCAAGCAATTCCTTAAATAATAACTATATAATATAGAAAAAGGAATCCATTATCATTCAATGGATTCCTTTTTTATTCCATAATATTCAATCATTTCTTCAAACTCTTTCCTGAAAGCATCGAGATAATCATAATATTTCAAATTGCCTTTTTTTGCTTTGTTTTGAAATGATGATATTGCCGCACTACAGATATGCTCAGCAAGTTTCTCATCATCCTTTTTGATTAGTTCAATCGCGTTTATGGTATTATAGCATAGATAAAAAGACACTTTTAGATTATCCATTGAATGAATTATACTGTCATTCAATATTCTATATACATATCCGAAATAAGGAGTAATATGCACTGATTTTAGCACACTGAATAATGATATTGCAGTAGGAGTATCTTCTATATATCTTGATTTGCAATAACCACCTATCTTATCATAAGATTTTTTCCTGATTAGTGCCCTGCAAAGATATTGTAATCCGAGCAATCCTAAATTATCCACCCACATATGCTTGTTAGTCAAAACAATCTCTTTTGAATATTGGCTGTCATCTTTTTTCAAGTTATCCCCATCAAGAATCAACGCCCTTGAATAAACAGCGTCGGCTTTGCTCTTTTTCTGATATTCCAATAACTTCTCATAGTAATCAGACAATATATAATCATCAGCGTCAATCAAAGATATCCACTCACCCTTTGCCATATTGATGGCATTATGTCTTGTCAATCCTGGTCCTAAATTTTCTTGATTTTCAATAAATCTAATATTTCTATCTGGATGACTATTGATTACATTCCTGATTATATCATTTGACTTATCCGTTGATTTGTCATCAATGATAATCAATTCGATATCCTTGAATGTATTATCCAATATTGACAATAGGCATTGCTCGATATATTGCGCCTTGTTGTAGGAAGGTACAATGACAGAAATCAGAGGCATGATATTTGGTTTATTTTTGGGTGCTTCTATATAGATATTTCCCGATGAATGAAAGAATATCATCCAATACAGTAACCAATCCTGATTCCTCCGGCTTGGTTAGTTTTCCGCGTATCGCCACGGTTTCGGATTTCATTTCATTAAGCATTGGCTTTAGTTCTGTTGCATTCGGCAGATAAGGCTTCAATTCTCCGACTTTAATCTTCGAATCATATAAACCCATCGCTGATTCCATGAATTTATCCTCGTTATCCCTAACGTTATCCATAATTTCATCACAAAGAAGATGCTCGGCATTGTTATCTGTTGACCAATGAATCTCTTTCAACCGGATCAGGTAACCATGCAAATCACAAATATAATCTATGATTTCCTTTTGCATAAGTAAACCGTTTTATAATAAATAGTTCAGATTCAACGATATCAGAAAATATTTTGCAATTCAAAATTTTTGATATATCTTTGCAATTGTTGAACAACTAAAATTTGCTATATTTTGGAAAAGATTGAAGGAAAAATTGAATCAATACGGTTCTACAGAGAGGATAACGGCTATCTTATAGCCTCGGTTTCCGCCAAAGGTTTTAAAAGACAGTTCTCCTTGATGGGGAATTTTTTCGGTGCGAAAAGGTCAATGGCATTCGTGGCTGAGGGAATCTGGATTAAGGATAAAATATATGGGAATGAATTCAAAGCCTCTAAAATAGATGAGACAGTCCCTGATACAAATGAAGGGCTGATTCAATACTTGTCTTCCGGATTCATCAAGGGAATAGGCGCCAAAATGGCTAAAAGAATTGTCAATAAATTTGGGGACAAGACATTTGATATCCTTGACAATGATCCGAATCAATTGCTCCAAATAAAAGGAATCAACAAAAATAAACTCGCAGACATTATCAAACAAGTTCGTTCTCATAAAAATATGAGAAAGACATTGGTGTTCCTTAAATCATATGGCATCAGTGATAATCTTGCTGGCAGAATATACAATATGTATTTGGACGATACAATAAATATCGTCACAAACGATCCTTATCGCTTGGCGGAGGATATTGATGGGGTTGGCTTCAAAAAGGCTGATGAAATAGCCTTGAAAATAGGATTTGATCAGTTTGGCGAGAAACGTATCGGGATGGGCTTGAAATATGTGCTGACAGAAGGAATTAATGATAGAGATACATATATTCCGTTTGATGAATTGGTCAAAAGGGCTTCATCGGCTGATGTGCTTAATCTGCACCCGGAATTGGTCACTGATACATTGACCAAAATGATTGAAAACAATGAATTAAAGAATGATGATGATAAGATATATCTGCCTTATATGTATAGGATGGAGTCATCTGTCGCGATGATGATTGCCCAGAAAGGCTTGAATGATATGTTCGATAATCCATTGTCCATGGATGAGATTGAAACCGATGGCGTGGATTATTCCGATGAACAGTTGAATGCAATTGAACTTGCATTGAAATCGAAAATGACAGTTATAACTGGCGGTCCTGGAGTAGGAAAAACCACAATTCTTAAAGGATTGCTTTCCATCTTCACCAAACATCAATATAATGTGCTTTTAGCGGCGCCTACAGGACGTGCGGCGAAGAGAATGAGTGAGGCTACCAATATGAGTGCGATAACCATTCACAGGCTTTTAAAATGGAAAGACGGAGTGTTCACCGTCAATGAGAAAAATCCGTTGGAAGGGGATGTGCTTATATTGGATGAATGCTCGATGATCAACCTCCAATTGATGAACAGCCTTATGAAGGCAATACCTCTCAGAATGAAACTGATTATGGTGGGAGATGTAGATCAGTTGCCGTCTATCGGATGTGGGAAAGTCCTCAGTGACGTTATAACGTCACAAATGATTCCAGTGGCTAAACTGACTAAAATATACAGACAAGACAAGGAAAGCAAAATCATTCTTAATGCTCATGCGATAAATGATGGCGAGATGCCGGATTTATCAAATCCAAAGGGCACAGATTTTTGGTTTTTCAGGGTTAATGATCCTGAAAGGATAAGAGAGCAAATTATTAGATTGGTTACTGATGCCATACCTAATAAATTCGGTATCCCAATGACTGACATACAAGTGTTGTCCCCAATGAGAAAAGCCTCTGACATTATTGGTTCCACTCAGTTGAATAATGCATTGCAGGAAAGAATCAATCCTAATAGAGCCTCGATAAGGAATTGCTCGTTCAAATTGAAAGTCGGGGATAGGGTAATGCAAAACAAGAATAATTATGACCTTGGGGTGTATAACGGTGATATAGGGATAATCAAATTTATCTCGGTCGATGATGGGACTGTTACAGTTGAGTTTTTCGGATATGATGAATATGTTGAGTATGACAAGACAAACATTGATGAACTCGAATTGGCTTATGCCACCACAGTCCATAAAAGTCAGGGCTCTGAATATCCTGCGGTGGTCATTGTCGCTGACAAAAGCCAATATATAATGCTACAGAAGCAATTGTTTTATACCGCTGTGACAAGGGCAAAAAAGATATGTATTGTTGTAGGCACCGAGGGAGCAATCCGGGTAATGGTGACAACCAAACCTAAGGATTTAAGGCATTCTTGGTTATCCCAAAGAATTGTGGATGCAATGAATATATTGAAATCTAAAAATGATGTTGAAGATTTTGATAATTGATTATTATTGATTATATTTGTAACTGAAAAAAAGTAGTATTATGCGATTTACAACTTATGAAATCTACGGTGATAAAGGAGTAGAAAATAATCTTGATATTGAAGGCTATTTTTGCCCCCTGAATACTGTTTGCCAATATTCAGGCAATAAGAATGCATCATCATGCTTATTTGTTATCTCAGCAAATGATGCTGAAAAGTTTGAAATGCCGAGTATTTTTACTTATGATTACTGTATGTGTTTTCCGGATTATGTTTTGATACAATTGGAATCCGTTGTGATAAATGATCCGGAAAAGATGACTAAGATTGATATTGAGGGGCTTAACAAACTGCTTGATGTAAGCCATTGCTATGCCGAAAAATGGATTCCAAAAGGCAATTTTGATTTGAATGATGTGTTATTTGATGAACCAAGTACTATTAAACCAGAAGATTTGTATGATTTCGAATATTATAAGTTAATCAAAATTTGCAATAATGGTAATGTAATGGCGATAAATGCATATGACTCAGTAATCGAACTAGGGCAGTATGAGATCGAAAAATTCGCTGGAGAATTATTTGAGTCATTTAGTAGAGGATTAAGTCATATCAAAATTACAAAAAATGACGAAGTAGTAAAGAAGTATAATTCAAAAGTAAACTCAATCATTAATTATACTGAATAGTATTTGTATTCAAATGCAGTAGAAAGAAAATAAAGGTATCAGATTATTTCTCTGATGCCTCTTTTTTGTTCCATGCATATTTGACCAAACCACAGTTCCATATCTTTGATAAGCCTAATTCCTCGGTCATTTCTCTTTCGGTCATTGTCAAAGGAAAACCATATTTTCGAGACAAAATCTGTTTTCTGTACTTGAATTTGTGTGCCCGATTATGCCCGTTATCCACAACATAGTAATAATCAGGCTTTTCCACTTCCTCAATCTCAAATCCTAATTTTTCATATACAGTATTCCCTGTATGGTTCCATCTGCGGTCAAGGAATGACTTGATGTATTCTGGATTGTAATGCTCGACAAAATACTTGAATAATTTGTTAGCTAATCCAGGTAATCTATATCTATCAACCGTGACAAATCGTGTTAATTCCCATCTGCTATCCTTTTCGATTTTGAAAGTCATCACCCCGACCAATTCACCATTATAGGAAGCCCCCAAATAAACAGTGGCTGGAGCATATCCTTGTATGTGGTACTTATCAAGGATTACTTTGGCTAAATCCTTATTTATTTCGCTTATAACACACTTTCTCGCCCCGATGCAAGGTGTTGCTATATCCCGCCCTAAAATGTGCCTTATTTTGGCTAAAATGATTTCTTTATGGTCTTGCCATTCATCTTCGTAGATATGTAGTAACCTATAACCTAATTTTTCGCATGCTTCGGTTTTGTTCAGATGGTAATATCGGTCAGTGCCATATTTTTCTGAATGCCAAACCAAACCGTCATATTCAATGGCAAGTTTATAATCAGGCACAACAAGATCCAATTCTTTTCCGTTTCTCATCAGCATTTTGTCATGCATTATTACCTTATCTTTTCCGATAAGACTTTCAATATAATCCCGAAGTTCGTATTCGGCAGTTGATACAATATTACCGCATTTTGGGCAACCATTTCCATTCAAATGGCGACCTGCATTTTGGATAAACTCTCCATGCTTTGGGCATATAATTGTTATAGGCTTTGTTGTTCCATCAAAAATTGCTTTTGAATAATCATAATTGGTTTTATGACATGCTTTTGCCCTTTTAACAAATTCTTCTTGAGTTAATTTCATTTTTTCTCCAGAAGCAATTCGCCCACAAAAAAGGCAACCATTCCCGCTTAAATGCGAATTTGGCGTTTGTTCAAATTCTCCGTGGATAGGGCAAATAATGATTACTTTAGCCCCAGCGTTTTTGTAAACCACCTTTGAATAGTCATATTTGCCCCCATGGATTTTTCGCGCTTTCTCAATAAATTCCTCAACAGTATCAGCATATTTTTTTGAAATGCCATCAATCCAACATTGTCTGCAACCTCTTCCGTTCAAATGGACTCGTGGTTTTTGCCAAAACTCTCCGTGTTCAGGACAAATAATGCATACTGCTTGATCATTATTTATATAAACGGTTTTTGAATAATCAAACTTGTCTCCATGGACTTTTTTTGCTTTTTCAATAAAGATTTGAGTTTTATCTTTATCTTCAGATTTCTTATTATGCTCATTAATGGCTTGCCTGACTTCTTCAATCCATTTATTCTGAGATATTTTCCGATAAAGGAATGGATAATTATCCCTGATATCCATTATTGATACATAATCAAGAGCAGCTTTTTTGCATTCCTTCAAAGAATCAAAACAACCAGCCTCATTCTTAATCAATTCAGGAATGAATTCATCAATCCATTTATTATCAATAGAAACTTGATAGGCTCTGCCAAAACGTTTTTTGAATTCACTTCTTGACTTGCATGTTTTGGCTGCGTCCTTACAAGTATCATAATCCCATTTGACAGCCTTGCCAGATAGAATACGTATATCAGCAGAATTTGAATTTTTATTCAAGATATTCCATCCTTTATCGGCATATTCTCTGATTAATTCATCCATTTTATCCTTGCAATCATATAAAGAAATATTTTCTTTAATGATTTTTGGTTGGGGTACTTCTATTTCATGCTCACAACAAAATCTTGATAGGTTGCTGTTATTGGAATAATTACGATGAAAATAATCATAATTTTTCATATTGGTTGATTTCCCGACAAAGACAGAATGATATTCTTCGATTTCGTAAACACAAAGTGTATATAATGAATTGGCATCATCATTTTTAGAAGAACTTGATAGATACTTTTTTGACAATTCATTGTACCATCCGTTTCTGACTGCTCCGTTGAACGCTCCAAGAAACTTTTTAGATAACTCTTTTTTTGTATGGCATTGTTTAAATGCTTCCTCGACATGGGAATAATCATTCCAATAACCGATAGGATAATTTTTACGCTCGATTGTTTTAGTATCAACGCCTAATTCAATCAAGATTTCCTTGACTTTCATTGGTGCAATATGCATTTGCTTTCCGATTTGAACAATGCCTAAACCGGATTGGTACAAACTGAGCATTTCTTGCTTTTGCTTATCTGAATAAATTTTCTTATTAAACATAGTATGCAAAGGTAGATAACTTTTTCGAGAAAAGCAAATATAATATAAACAAAAAAAAAGAAAGGATACATATGTATCCTTTCTTTCCTATATTATTGAGTTATCGACTAGCGGAACTCGTTGATATCCCAAGTTACAAGACCGTCAACACGAACGCCGCCGTAGAACTTGTTGTTCACGCACTTTTTAGCGTAACGGGTCATGATGCCCTTAACCGGAGCGAAGTTATCCGGATTGGTTACAGTTGGGGTCAACTGCATCGGGATATACGGTGCATAGATGTAACCAGTATCAAGGAGCGATTTTCCACGGTGACCGATGATCATAGACCAAGCCGGTGAATATGGATCGCGGTAAACCTGGTAACGTCCGCTGAGGGAACCTATTCTCTCGATACCCATGTTGTATTGATCAGACTCAGGGCTGGCGTCAGATACATGGAAGTACTCAAGACTGTCAAGCAAAGCTGAGATTTCAGATGAAACCACTATCCAAGAGGCACCTCCGTGTAATGCAGCTTTGTGTATTTGCCCAGAAATTTGGTTACAAGCCGTAATGAGCTCCTGATTCCAATCCTTCTGGGTATAGTTGGTAGAGAAACCAGCCATTCTGCGCCATCCGTTGACATCCCATCTCCTCTGCCAAGGACCCACATGACGGAGGTCACGGAGGATAAGACGGTCGATCTCGCCTGCGATTTCCTCAGAGAGGAGGGAGGTAAGCTCAGCCTCCGCATCAATGTTGTGGAAAGCAGCAACGTCCTGGCTCATTTCAGGTGACCAAGTGGCACGGAGTTTGGACTCCTCAACGTCCACGGTAACTGAAGAAAGTTTGAAGGAAACCTCGCCGATTTCAGTCTCAAGCTCAAGGGAGTCATACTGGCACCAAGCGACCTTAAGATTTTCGATAGCGTTAAAAGCGTCTTCGGCACTTACTCCGATATAGCCGTCAATGGTACCACCCTCGGTAGAGCAAGGCTTAGAAAGATCAAGATCAATGTAAATCTTGCCGTTAGCGTCGCAAGTAGAGTTGTATTCTACAATGCCTTTACCATACTTCTGAGTAACTACTCTGTAAGGGATAGCCTCATTCTGAGCGAAGCAAGTCTTCTTGTCATCAGTACCAATAGCCTGTCCTGCGACTACCTTAAGAGAAGGGAGGAATACCTCGGTATCCATCTCGTTTCCGTCAGGACCGATGAGCTTGCCAGCATTGTACTGAGAGAACCCGGAGACCTCAAGGATGATGTTACGAACGGTTCCATCAGCGTAAAGACGCAGGTCATCCTTGCTGGCTACTTTTTCAAGTTTGCCGTTTTTCCAGTACTTGCCCTCTATAGATCCATCCTTTGCTTCAACCACACGGATATGGATCTTTCCTTTGGAGTTATCGAAAAGGAAGTCATTGTAGAAGAGATCATAAAGAGTCTTCTCCTGATATTGGGTAACAGCTGGAGATACTTGACGTACAGTTGCACCCTTAGCCTCTGCTACAGCAGAATCATAAGTTTTTGCAGCAAGATCTTCCCAAGCGGTACCATTAAACTTTTGATAAAGAGTAGTGGCACCCTCTAATGCCTCATCAGCCATATAGAAACGGTTGTATGAATTGCCGTTGCGACTGCGACGGTCGGTACGCTCGTAGCCCATAAGGCCCTTATGCCTACCTACAGCACCGTCCTGAAGCATGTCGCCGTTAAGGTCTCCACCTTTAGCGTCAGTCCAAGTTCTCTCGGAAACAACCGGGAGGATGAAGAACATCTTGCCGACAGGGAGGTTCAGAGCCTGAACGCTGACGATATCATTGGCGAGGAGCTTGCTGAAAGTCCTACGGATGATAGGGAATACGACAGTCTCGAAGGAACCGCTGTTTGAAGCGTCCGTAGCCTCACGAAGAAGCATCTTCGCCTCGTTCTCGTAAAGGGTGGCGATATTATCCTTGAGCGGACCCTCGTTAAGACCCTCAAGCATGCCGAGTTCATTCCAGCGCTTTACGGTTTCGGTCCTCATACGTTTCTGCTCATTCAGTTCGACACTCTCGAACAAATTGGATTTAAGAAACTTTTCCATAAATATTTTTTTCTTTTTATGTTATATTATTCTTTTTAACAGTCCATGAGTCTGTTCATGAAATCATGGATCTTCGCGAGTCCTGCGGCTCCGTCGTTGTTAATGGACTCATTTATTTTTTTGGAGCCTTCAACGGTTTTCACCGTGTTTTCAAGCACCGGCTGAGTGGATTTCTTTTGTTTCAGTTCCTTGCTGATGCTCTCATAGAGTTTTTGTGCATCCTCCGGGGTTTTGGATTGGGCATCGAATCTTGAGATGATGTCAACCTTTTCATTTTTGGATGTCACATTTTCAACGAAAAGTTTGGTAACCTTGCCAAGATTTACATTAGCCACATAAGTCTCATTTAATGCTTCTCTGAGTTGTGCAATGACATTTTTCAGGTCTTTTATTTCCTTTTTGTATGCTTCGTTCATTCTAACAGCATCATAGTTACCAGCTACGCTATCCTCATGCGCATTCTTCGGATAGTTTTTCTTTTCTGTGTCAGGAGTATGGCTCTTTGACTTCTTTCTTGAGTTAGGCAATGTTACATTGGTTGCTTCTTCTACAGGAGTTTCGTTTGTAGGCATGTCTCCACATTCATTAACTTCCTTATCGAAAGGCTTACCTTTGCTTGCTATCTTGCCAGCCCAAGGTTTTTCAGTACCGGTAGGCACTCCCTTGTCTATGGTTCTACCTGATTTGGCAGGCTCGGCATTAGAGAGTCCTTTAATCGGGTCCTTGCTTTGGTAATTGTCGGTATAGCCGAGTTGCACCTCGAATACCTCTTCCTTTTTTTGATTCTTCATTTTTTTACCTTCATTAAGATCAGGAATACCCGCAGGGCTTTCGTCATCAGGCTCGTTTGTGTCATATTCCAGACTGTCAAGCTCACCGAGGTCCTCCTCTTCGTTTATTGAATCTTCCTCACTGGATTCCGGCTCGTCAACGCCAAGATCCACTACATATTCGGCACCGGTCTCGTCATCTGAGAATTTGATCTTTCCATTCTCTATTGGAATGACATCATCAAGATTGTCCATTTTCTTAAAGATGGAGACCACTTTATCAAAGTCTTGCTCGCCGCTGAGGTCATATGAATTGTCATCCGTTTGATAGTCAGCAAATTCAGCGAAATCATCACCGTCTGACGAATCATCATCATCTTCGATATTGATATCCGTCACTTCCTCAGTGCCTGAATCATCATCCGTAGCGTTCTCTTCGGAATCACCCTCGGCGGATTCAGTATTGGCATCCAGCATGGAAGTTGCATCTTCCTCGGATGGCTTGCTATCGCTGATTTCCTGATTATCAACAGGATCTTCTTTCGTTTCTTCATCGTCATCAGAGATTGATTCCCTGATAGACTGCTTTATTGCCTCTCCCAGTAAATTCTGGATAGTGGCTTTACTTTCTTCGGCTACCGCCTTTTTGATTTTCTCAATATCAAGGAGTGCCTCTGAAACAATATTTTTATCTTTAACGCTCATGTTGAAAAGCTGTTATCGTTTTATTCGTGATACTGTATATAAATAATATGATTTTAAAAAAAATACAGTTATCAAGCTAATTTTAGCGCTTTTATACCAAATTGATAACCAATCTTTCAAGAAATTGGGTGTAAATATTCGGATTCAATATGGTTTTAACGTAATTAAGGAATTTCATCGGCTTATCAATATTCATGAATTGTTCTGCCATGTCATCATAATAGCCGTCATAAAACAATGAAAGAACATAATCGTAAGTATCTTTCAAATTTGTTGGCTGTCCGAATTCCTCATTCAATTTTTCTTTGACCATTGAACGTATTTTTTCAATCAATTGACTGTTATTACCTTCCATTTTCTATCAAAAAATTGGCTTTTGTTATCATTAAATAGTTTCTTTTATTGAAAAAATTTCTTATAGCATTGATTATTAAGAAAGAATACTTAATGCTTTATTGATTTTTTCATTTAATAGAGATTTTTGAATATTTTCCTTGCTTTCAATGAAAGGCTGTAATTCTTTTTGGTCGATGGCAACCCATGCGTTCGGGGTTGACGGGCTGCTTACGAAATCCCAACAGACAATCTCATAGTTGTCCTCGACATATAATACTCCCATTCTATTGGTCACGGTGCCCATTCCTCTTGATGATACTCCTACTCGGATTCCGCTCAATATGAGGTTAGCCACTTGATCGCCCTGGCAAGAGATAATTCCATATTTGCGATATCCTGGAGATGTCAATATCTCAAGTTTTCCCACAAGGGTATGATTTTCCCAATGGAGTTCAAGAATATTCATCGCGGTTCTTGAAAGATCGATTACCGAATCGGCTGGGTGGTTACAGTTTTTTGACCAATGGCAATTATGACCGTCCATGACAAAAAATGTATGATTTGGAACTTCGATGCACATTACTCTCCCATTATATTTTTCTACGGAAATAGAAATTTCATCAAGGTAAATCCTTTCATCTAACGGGTTTGTTGTATCAGCGGGAATAAAGTTGCTTTCCAGATGATCTATCTTGTTTGAATATATATCGTGTGCTGTGTAGAAATTATTGAAATCGCCATGATGGTTATAAACCGGGTATCCATGATTTGGGGTGACTATATCGTCAATCTTATCACTTTTGAGATGATACATATCACCGTTATAATCATATTCGATTTTCTTTTCCACATTTTGATACTCAACCTCATTTGTGGCGGTATTAAGGGTTAAGACCTCATCACCTTCCTTGATATCTACAATTGATATCCAACCAGTCTTTGCCAATACCAATGCCCTTGTTGTATAGCATTCCCCAATAGCCCTTTTTTCCTTGATGGCTGTCATATATTTGTCAACCTCACGGCGCAATACACTTTCTGGATATATTCTTCCGTTTGCGTTTTCTATTCCGTATTTCTGGAACACTGCGGATACAACGAAAGGATATGGGCAGTGGAATCCCCCATCGTTGATATCCTCGTTAAGTTTTTTATATGACTCGTAAAGTTCCCTATTGTTTTTATCTTCGATAGAGATATATCCATCGTTTTCTATAAGGAGTCCGGTTCCGGATTGTCCTTTTTTTATTTCGACCAGTTTATCCATTTTGTACTGTATAGAAATTTATAGTTCCAAGGGGCTTATTTCATCGGAAATAACTGGAAGTTCATCATTGTTCTTCTGTGTTTTTTGCAATAATGAATCCTCTTGCATTTCTTTCTCAGCCCTTTTTTTTATTATTGAGATTAAGCCCTCGCTTTTCTTTGTATGCAGTAAAATTTCTCTCATAAACATAAAGAAAGCATCTGGTTTTAATCGTGATATCTTTTTAAATAAATATGGTATTGCTTCGGTATTATCATTTTTAAGTGAGCAATATATGATTTTCCATAACATTGGTCCAATTCTCATATCCCATGGCTCAGCCTTGATGAAATCAGATTTTCCTATTACAAGCATTGCCTTGTTTATATCATTAGGCAATCCATGCGAGGCGAACAATTCCATAAATCCCCTGACTGTTTCAGCGAAAAGTACTGGGAATATTTTTCCTTGGGCAATTATTTGTACTATATTGTTTGGCTCGCTTAATTTGACAACATTCGCCCCGATTTGCCTTGTGTTCTTGTCATTGATATTCAAATCAGATTTGCTTAACAAAAGATAAGTGTTCAATACTAAGATTTTCTCGTAGAGTTCAATTAATTTTGGATTGAGATCATAAATCTCATCTGAATAGAAATCTAATGCTGATGAAAATGATAAACCTGCGCCCACGCAGAGCGTATCCAAAAATCTTCGCTTATATATTTCGGATTCAAGATCAAGGGCATCATCATAACTGTCGAATTGGAATGTTTTTCCGTCAACGGGATCTATGATGATTGAATTATCTTTCAATGATAAGGAATCAACCAATGAGAGGTCTGTCCAAACGAAATCTCTGGGTGGATTGAACAATTCATTTATTTTCATCGTGCAGAGTATTTCAAGTTCGTACCGATATGGTTTTTCGATTTCTTGGCATTCAAGGATTAACTTTGACAATAATGATTCAAGATCAGTATTAATGTCGATATGCAACTGATTTAGTTTTTTTATTGAATCTTCCCATTCATATTGAATGAGTTGCTCAAGATAAGGAGTGCCAGGCATGTCAGGAATCGCCGGATTTTTCCCGATGGATGTCTTTCCATTGGCAATGGCTGAGATTATATCATTGGGAATTTTTGCTAATATTTTATTTGTTGGTTTTTCTGACATATACCACTCATTTTGAAATAAATAGTAAATGAACGAAAAAAAGCACAAACGAATGTCTGTGCTTTAGTTTGATAGAAATATTTTGTTGATTTATTTTCTTGATTCTTTCAATATTTCAAAAGCAATATTTTTGACAAGTCTTGAATATTGCGCCTCACTCAATTCATCGTAAGGATTATATTCTTCCGGATCAGACCAATCAAATTCTGAAATATTGTCATTAACATATTCATTCACGTATGCCACAATCGCATCACCTAATTCAGCGGGGATTTCTTGAAGGAATTCCAAAGTCTCGTCACTAAACTCCACATTGTCAGATGCAACAGATGAATAGTCCGGGGTATCATAATTACCTTTGGTTGTTTCTTGTGTTCCATTAATTGTGAATTGAATATATTCAGGTGTATATTCATTATTTACAATATATTGCTTAACATCCTGAGGATCAGCATTGAATTCAGAAACCAATTGCCTTAAGAACCTGTTATCCAGAATATGTATTGATTCATTGGCATGGACGGATGCATAAGTGCTAGGGCTGTATGCTTCCTTGATTGCTTTCTTTTTCTTGATATCTTCCAGAATGCTTTGTTTGGTAAAGCAATTACCTTTATTCTCATGAATATGCCTTAATTCTTTCTTAGAATATTTGGCACCTTCATTAACCTCGACGGAAACGCTTCCATTATTGTCAAATACCTTTTGTACTGTTTCACTGTTGTCCGATATCGCCTGTGCTGCTGATTCCCCCGGATTGGATTGGATATAAGCTGTTGGCTTGGTGTTATCTGTTTGAGGCGTTATTATCGTGGCGTTCGGATTCTCGCCGTCAATCGACTTTGCCTGGTTGAACTGGGCTTGGCTTTTATTGACAATATTTTGAGCATCTGATACAGTTCCGTCACTTGTCAGTTGAACATTCATTTCATTCAATTTGGACAACCTTTCTATTTGTTCACGGGTAAGATATATCTTTCTTTTCATTGTAATAGTAGTAATTTTTTTATTATTTTTTCAGCGGTGAAGAAAACGGTGATTTGGTTCTTGTCGCGACTTTTTTCTTTGGCAATTTTTTATTGGAGTTGCATTCACTATCATTGCAAGCATTATCCAATCCGGTGCCACAATCTTCCCTTACCAATCGTCCGTTGACCTTATGGAATACTTCTTGCATTGGCGGCTCTTGACCGTTTTGAGACATTTCATTTCCCATATTGGCTTTTGCCTCTTCATCTCTATTCAATAGGCTTTCCGCATATTTTTTAGCGGCTTTCTGATCATCAGGACTGAGTTGATTGTAAATCGAATCTATCTCACTGCCTGAATTTTCCGGTTCCATATTGCCGCCCATATCCTGAGGGGCATTGCCTGGTTCCATTGGTGCTTCTCCCCCCGGATTAGCCATAGGATCATTGTTCATAGGAAATCCACCACCCATAGGCTCTTGTTGAGGCATGGGTGATGGATTAGCCATAGGTTGTTTAACCTTTAAGACTTTTTTCTCGTCTTGAAGGTTTTCGTTTACTTCACTTTTTTTTTACCCTCGGTCATACCCTTAAGTTGGCTCTTAACGTCATTGGTGAGCCTTTTTACCAATTCGTTGTAAGGGTCACTTTTACCAATCTCTGAACCGAAAGGCTTCTCATTGTGAACACTCTCATCATTCCAGTCTCTGCCGTGCTCGTTCTTGTCGCTGCCGGTGGCTGGCAAAGTCATTGGCTTTTTGCGATATCCTGGGTGTTGACCGAAAACATGGAGTTCATTCTCGTTAAGATACGTTTTCCATACAGAATCTATGATGCCGTTGACTTTCTTATGATAAGATTCGTTAAGTTCGTCATTGATATCATCCTCAGAAAATTCGTACTCATTATCGGAATCCATTTCACTATCCTCTGGCTCATCAGATATGGCTCCGGCTTCATCAGGCTCGGTGGTAGCATCGGTGGAATCAATCTGGCTTTGGAGCTCAGCGATCTTAGCTTCAAGTTCAGCGATTCTTGACTCAATGTCAGATGTTGCATCATCACCTTCGCCATCTTCTGTCCCTTCAAAATCATCATCATCCAGATCTGAGTCATCCTCGACTCCTTCGGCATCCTCTCCGTTTTCAGGGACCTCATCCGTCAAATCCTCAGGTTCTGCATCATCGTCATCCTCCTCAGGAACAGTATCAAATTCTGGCTCATCAGAAATGGTCATATCGTCATCATCACCGAGTTCGCTTGCTGCGTTGGCTACATCATCATCTTCATCGCATGATTCAGCCACCGTCTGGGTGAAAGGCTCATTGTTTTGCTTGGTATCAGCGGTGCCCGTGCCACCAGAAGGGAAGTTAGGAAGTCCTGCATCAAATGCACTTTCTGGAGCGGTATCCTCATTTATTTTAGACTCTTTGGATGTATTCACCTTCTTCTCGAATGGAGCACTTTGTGATGCTGGCTCACTTGCGGTCTTAGGTTCATGATTCAGATCTTTGGTTTCCGCATTCTCGGTATATGGAGTGTCAGTGTCTCCGCTGTTTCCCTTTGCGGCTTCCGGTTGGTTAGTGATAGGGGTCTTGCCATAGCATGTGGACTCCTTCATAATGACTGCGGTATTATGCATGATTTGGCGAACACGGGCGAGTTCGTTCTTCATATCCTCAGCGTCCGCGCTCTCCTTAAGGATGTCGTTTCTCTTGAAACGGTCAAGATTATCAAGCTCAATGACAGCATCATTAGCCTCGTTGAGGGACTTCATCTTAAGGTGGAAATTCTTCAGGGCATCAGGATAACTTGAATACTGATATTCCTTCTTCCTCATGAAGCCGTTGATGTAATCATATGCCTCAAGAATATTTCCTTTTCCGTGAGGGGCGGATTTGATATAATATTTGTTATTCTCACGAATAATGCCATATTCACGTCCGTCAGCTCCGGTCGCATGATGCTCAATGGAATTATTGATGCGCTCCTGCTCTTCATTGACATGACCGTACTTATAAAGTTCCTTCATTCTTGCCAATGTGCTTTCAAAACTACTCATTTTATTTTTTTTTTTACAAAATGTTATTATTCAATTTTATAACAATAAATATATCCTAAATGCAAAAAATTAAGACAAGCTATGGTTTGCATCATAGATTTTTTGCTTTAAGTCAATGATTTGGGCGAGATATCCGTTTCGCCTAAGTGATTTGAATATCAAATTTCCCTCGGAAAACTCGGATTTTTCTAATCCGGTTTGCCTTTCGTCTTTTATTTGCTTGAATATTTTGTCAGTTTTTTTGCCTAAAATCCTTAGCAAATATTCATTGCCTTTGCTTTTTTCAAAGTCATTGACTAGTGAATCAATGATTCTGGTATATTCAGATACTTTATTTTTTATATTCTTTTTTGATTCAGATGATAATTTTGGAAGATTCTTATCTGGCTTATCAATCCATTTTTCCTTCATAAGAGAATATACTGCTCCTTTTGCTGGATGACCGTAGTCCTCGACAAACACTTCTACTGGGAATCCGAATATTGACAAATCCTTGTGCTCCTCATTCCACAATTTTTTTTGGGAATAGAAATAATTGTCAATAAGTTCTTTGTTTTCTCCTACTTCATCATAATCAATTACAATGTGGATATCCACATCAGAATAATTTTCATTGTAGGTTAATCCAGCTAAAGATCCTGTCAATACAATATCTTTTGGCTCAACCCAATCAATATCCATGAATTTCAGAAAATCCTCGGCTATGTCAAGCAATTTAATTCGAACTCTATAATCAAGATGACCATCACTAGCCCAGAATTTTGGGTTTAACTCTTTTTTAGGCTTGAAACTTGACAAGTCAACATCTTCTGGTGATATGTATTCATCTGATATGTTTTCATCCAAATGGCATGGCATTGTCCCAAAATATTTTCTGCATTTTTTATTCGAACACAAATAAACCGGTTCTCCTTGTATGTATAAGTTTACTTTGTTTCCGCATACTGGGCAGATATCAGGAACAAGTTCTCCTTTGTCATTATATACCTTTTTCTTTTTCTTGGAATTCTTTTTAGTTTCATTCAATACCTCGGCTTGTTCTCCATTCTTGAAATATTCGGTCCATTTTCTGAAATAGATATTTCCCTTTAAATAAGCCTCGGATTCAAGTTCTTCCAATCGTTTATTGTCTTTGACATTATCGGCATCTGTAAATGACAGATTGTCTCCACGGAGATTCTGTGCATGGTGAACCATTTCATGGGCAAAACTGCGTAAGATATCCTTCGGATGCCGTTCGTCAACAAACAAGACAACCTTTTTATTAGCTGGTTCATAATGGCCAGTATATATAAATAATCCTTTCTGTGGCGTATGATTCAATTGGACTGATGGATATGGTTTTACTGTCAGTCCATGAGTATTCATATATTTTGATATTGATTTGAAATAATCTTTATATCTATCCGCATTAAAATCAGATTCCTCATTAATAGTGGTACCTGCACTGCCATTAGTTACATGACCGTATTCTAGATTGGAATTGCTCTCCATGCCGATAGAATAATCCGGTTTAGATTCCGCTAAGCCTCCCATACAAAGAGCATCCATCAAACCGGCATTCACTTTGCCATGGACTTGATCTTGGGCTGATGGCTTCTTTTTCTTATGTTTTTTTTTCTCTAAAAGTAATGATTCCATAAAGAAAAAAACAGATTAATTTTGATATAAATAGTTGATAATTAGAAAAGAAAAAAGCACTGATAGAATCAGTGCTTGATAAAATGTTCGTGTTTGTTTTCTTAAGCCTTGGAAACTGTATAGATTGTATGAACTTTGCCGTTTTCATCAACAGTCTCTGATGTAACCTTATATCCCTCAGGAACATAATTCTTTGCTGGGGTTTCGATATCTGCATTAGATGGATCAAAATCCCAAAATTTACCGCCTTTGACAATAATGGTATTGTTATCTTTATTGGAATTTGCTGAGTTAAGAACATAGTATTGCCCCTTCCAATCAGTCAGGCTTCTGAATTCGCCTCCGGTTACCTCCAATACGGAATTCGGACCTTGCAGATATATGCAGGAATTGCCATACCCATCAGCATCGCCACCTACGGAATAAGAGCCATTTTCAATGGAAACCTCAGCTGAAGGCTCAATGGTCATTACGGAATTATCTCCACCAGTGCCACCATCGACTTTACCATTACCTGAGATGACGAGTTTTGACCCAGATTTAACCAGAATCGCAGGATTTGCTGTACCGGCAGGTTTTACCATGGTGTTTGTAATATTGTTGCCGTTAAGATTTAATTCTACTGTTCCATTAATCGTGATGGATTTTGAATCAAGGGCAATATCATTTACCATTTTTTTCTTGCCGTCTCCTTTGGAGATATCATCTGGATTAGTAACATTGGTGCTACCGTCGCCATTCTCTCCTGGATTCACAAAATTAGGGGAAACAAGGGGAGTGGTATTCAATTTGCCTTTGGCGGAGAATATTGATGTATCTATCTTATCAGTATTTTCTACTGAACCTACAGAGCCTAACAATTCAATTATTTTCGGCATAGTCCCCTGGAATTTCGTGGACTCATCGTAACCGTATTCGTTTATTGCTTTCATGGATTAGAGTTTTTTTTTTTATTTTTTTAGCACACCAGCAAAATCTGGTGAAATGAGATGGGTGGTATTCAATTTGCCTCCATAATCAAGAATAGAGGTATTTATCTTGTCGGCATTTTCTACCATGCCGGTTCCACCAACGATATCAATTATTTTCGGCATAGTCGGAGTGAATTTTATCTCCTCATCATAGCCATACTCATTCATTATTTTCATTTGCTTATTGTTTTTTTTCTTGTTCTTATTGCTTTATAACTTGAAGAAATGCACCTTCTTCACCTTTGTATTCCATCATACCTTTGGCTTGGATAGGAAGATTCCTTTTTTGATAGTAATAGTTCAAATCGTCTATTAACTCTTCAAAATCAAGAACTTGAGATGCAATACCTGAGGATTTTGTATAGCACCTGATGATAAGCCCGTTAGGCAATTTTTCCACTGTATTTCCAGTCCATCCGTCTGCTGACATCAATTGTGATGCTGACTGAGGCTCATCATATAGTTGCTCTCTTCCAGTTACAAACTCTTTGGCTTTATCCGCAAACTTTCTGAAATGGTTTTCAGTAAAATAGCCAGTCTCTTTTAGGATTTCTGGAAGGCTTTTCTTAATAATTGATTCCAATATATTATTCGTTAATTTCATTTTCTACTGTTTTTGATATAAATAGTTATTATGCATCAAAAAGATGCCCTTCTTTGTCTATCTTCTTTGTTATGACATTGCCATTATTTGAGTTAAGGGTAACCTCGCCATAATCTCCATTAAATTCGGACACATCATCAAACCATACTTTTGATATTAAGTTACCTGTTTGGCTGATATAATTCCATTTGCCATTATTCGATACCATGGCGATTCCGTCAATCATATAACCGATCCAATCAAACCATTGATTTGATAGCAATTCGCCGGTTTCTTCATTTTGAAGATTCATTTTTGTTCCTTTCCTTACCCGTTTCCATCCATCAAATCCCGGCTCCGCACTTTTAGGGGTATTCGAAAATCTTTCTGGCTCCAATTGCCTTCCCATATCAGTGGCTGCGAAATCACGATAATTATCCAATGGGGTCAATTGCTTTGATTCATTCAATTTTTTCTTTTTGATTTCCACGTAGTCCCCGAATGGAATACGTTGTTTTCTTCCTCTATACAGCCATTTCTTGAATAATTTAAGCGATACCCCTGTTATTTTTCTGAATCCTTTCCAGTCTTTTGAATAATTTGAAAGATATGCGGCTTTGGCTTCCTCCTTACTCTTGAATCCAAGCATGACTTTGCTCTCATCAAATTCTCGTTTGGAATTGTTTTGATCCACAACATAAACCTTGTCATAGTCATCAATATAAGGACCGATGAATACATCAACAGCATCCCCATCATAGCCTTTGGATTTGGTGAAGTAGCCATAGTCGTTATGCATCAAGGTTTTCCATTCCTTGCCGTTTCGGTCTTTTCCCCTACGATATGAGCCCTTAGGGTTTTCTATTGAGATATCCATTCCGTCAATAACAATATGCCCCATCTTGTAGTTGCCAGCCTCTTTTTGACTCTCAGTAGGTGCAGTATTTACATCTTTTCTGACTGATGTAAGTTTTTCGGAAATCTTATTTTCATTTAATCCGGTTTTGAACAATACATCTTTTTTTATCATCGGATTATTTTCTATTTTTCCGATTTGAGGATTAGTTAAAAATGGATATAAGATATCAGTAAACACAATACATTCTCCATAAACATCAGTCATTCCTTTAAATCCATTGTTTACGGCTTTTAATTGAACATTGCTAAGTTGCTTACCAAAATCAATCACAAAAGAAAATTCTTTGTTTGAGTTAATGTAAACTGCTGGGGCTTTTTTGATAAACAATGTATCAAATGGTATTGGTTTATGAGCCCAAAGAATACCATGATTGCTATTATCTTTTATTGAATCTCCTGTGATTTCAAATTTGTCTTTTGTTTCATTAGTCAGTTCCAAGCCTAAAACAACCTTAGCATTTTGATAAAAAGGCTTATATGAAAACCAAATAACATTACCGACTTCTCCATTGTCATTTAGCATTAATCCATTTTGGGCAACATTCCGGCAAGCATCAAGTAAATTCATACTTTTGGGGGAAATACAATGGTATATATTAATTGGGCTATCAATATTTTCATTTAGATTTGAAATAGCATCACAGGCGGCAGCCCCTCCCTTTATGAATGCAGATGAAAGATTGCCTCGGCAATGGTTAACATCAATAATCCGGTTCAGCATGATGAGTTTTTGACCAGCAGTCAAATTTGATGAATATTCCCTTAATATCGGATCATATTGATTAAATCCATAGTCTGAACAAGCCCATGAACCATCCGGCAATACAGCCCAGTCATAAAAACCAATATTATCAAGGTATTCGGTTAAATATCCATATTGGTCATCTATCTCGTCTATATCAATGTTATAATGATCAGCGATATCATAAGCAGGAAACCAGTTTGTGTGTCCATATATTGCTGTGGTAGCCTCTAGTCTGTATATGTTTGATATTGCACCTCTAAGCCATCCATCAATGATGGAATCCGGGAATCTGAACAATGCGGGGCCTTGCTCCATGAATAATTCAAGAGCCTTTTTATATTGTTCTGGATCAATCACATTCCAACTCATTCGGGCTACTCCATTTGCTTTGTCCCTGTCAAAATCGTCAAGAACACTTGGCACTGCATCATTTATTGTATCCTCGAAATCGTCAATTAAATCTTGATTCTCATTAAGATGATTAACTGATAATGTGCCGAAAACCCCAATCTTGTCATCAAACCAATCATTCAATACCTTATCCATGAAAATTGAACGCTCCTCCTCATCAACAAACATGTTTTGGAATTTATCAATAAGAAGGTCTTTAAGTTGATCAAGATACATATTTTTTAGTACTTGCCCATCTGATGATTTCATTCCTACAATTTTCTTCTTTTGAGGGAATCCATTTGATCCTACAATCTCATAATTACCTTTTGTGAAGTTTTGATCAAGAAAACGTTTGACAATTAGGACTTTCTCTGGCGAGATAAAATATGGCTTGCTTGCCTCCGAAGGGGTAGGCAGGTTTATTTCCTCTGATAATAATTTATCAATCAAGTATTTAACTTGTTCTTTTGCTATAATAAGTTTGCGGTTCATTGCAGAAACTATGTAATTATCCTATAAATAGTTCTCAAAATAATTTGGCATATTCTAAAAATTTTTGTTTCTTTGCAGAAAAGAAAAAAATTAAATATGGATTTGTATAAAATATGTTTGGAAAATTCTGGAAATCTGATTGAGAAAAGAATTTCGGAATCAGAAGGGTATTGCCTGATTGGCTCTGTGTATCAATATTTTGAAGATGAAATGAAAGGAATTTTTGCAGTAAGAAAAACTAAAGAGGAAGCAATTGATGCTTTGAAAGAAGCCTTGATGGAAGAAATCGCTTATAAAGAAGAAGATTTATTTAATTCGAAGAAAAAGTTGAAGAGATTAACAAATACTGTAACTTATAATCCAGATTCTGAAATGTTTGTTTTCGGGTGGGGAAACAGGAATATAATACTTCAAAAAAAATGCTATCATTATCATAATAATCAAGTTCATTATTATGTTTATGGACCTGTGCAAAGTATTGATTATGATTTTATTCAATCTCTTATTTTTCCTAAAGACGATATTGACTACGAAAATAGAGATTTCTTTATTAATAAAGCTGTGGGTAATCTGGATAAGGATATTTGTTTGAATAAATATAAGACTATAATATATTCAAAAAAACAAACAGTGCTAGAAAAAGATTTGCTGGAGTGCCTTAATATGCGTGGTCATTCAAAACTTATTGAGATAGAGTCTATTGATTTGATGACTTCGTTGCCAGATTCCAATGTATTAATTATTGACAGCCCTAGCATTTTAGGTACAACTATGTCTGATTTAATTAAGTCTTTGAAAAATGCTGGTTGTTCTAATATTGTGATTTTCAATTCACTAGAAAACGAATTCTAATAAAAATGAATATGAAATCTTATAAAAGTTACGAGAAATGGCTTAATTTAGTAGGCTATTTTCTGCCTGATGATAATAGCAATGAGTTATGCTACGATGTTGTTTGTGGAGTGCTTGAATATGTTACATTGTTCAACAAAGAATATGGAACCTCTGTCAGATTAAGAACAACCCCAAATGCCGCATATCAGGCAAAACTTGATAAAATGAAGGATGGTGATGATATTGAGATTAATCCTTATGATTACAATTTTACAGATTGGTGATTATGTCGCCCTCAGAGTTAACCCGACAAATCCTTATAAAGTAGTTGAATTGAATTTCAATGAATATAGGGAAAAACAGATATTATATATTCAAAGTTTGACGACTGGCGTTGTTTTTGAAATGGATATTGACTCAATAGTCGGTATCAAATTAACCAAATCTATTTTCAAGAAGAATAATTGGATTAATGATCTATATACTTTATTGCCAATTGATAACAATCGTTATCTAAAATATTATTGGCATGAAAATCGTTTGCAATATATTTGGAATGGTATTGATGAATATGAAAACCATTCAAAAGTAACTGATATCATATTCCAATGCGGTAATATCAAATATGTTCATGAGTTACAACATGCCTTGAAGTTATGCGGTTTGTATAACCTTGCAAACAATTTCAAAGTTTAGGAAAAATGACATCAACTGATTATAAAATAGAAAATCCAGATAGGCTTCAATCCCAATTGAAGTCTAATCTTTTTTTGCCTAAGATATTGAATGGTAATGATCCCTCTGATGAACAATTGGCAATATTTGATGCGATTTTAAATGACAAACAATGCCGTAACATCAGGGTTAACGCCGTCGCTGGTTCAGGAAAATCAACGGTAATCAAATGTTGTGCGGGATTGATATCAATGGATAAAAAAATATTAGTATTGGCACATAACAAGAGTGTGAAGGATCATATGATCAAGGGACTGGAGGAGATAGGGAGATATGCCAGAAAAAAGATACCACTATATGTTCAGACATTCCATGGTTTAGGCTATATGACGATTGGAAAATTGCACAAATGGGAGGGAGGAACTCCGGATATCGGCGAAAATATCAAATATAATGACTATTTTGATGCCCATATTATTGAATTTCTTCCTGCTGACTATGAATCTTGGGGCAAAAGCAAAAAGAATAATTACAGGCGAAATATCTTTGATTTGTTGAATTATGCACGGGTTAATCTATGTCAGACAGAAAGGGAAATCGAAAAGAAAGTTGCATTGAAATATGGGATTAATCCAGTAGCCAATGAAATATCTGTAGTCATCCAATTGATGCAATGGGGAAGGGATAATATTGGAGAAATGGTTTTGGATTTTACTGACTGTATATGGTTGCCGTGTGAAGATGAAAAATGCAATAAGATATATTTGGGTAATAATGAATACAATAATTTTGATTATGTATTTGTTGATGAGGCTCAGGATATGTCGCCCGCCCAGTTGGAATTAGTCATCAAGGCTACAAAATCAAGGAATACAAGGGTAATCCTGATGGGTGACAGTGATCAAGCCATCAATATGTGGTGTGGAAGTATTAATGATGCGTTGGATAAGGCGGTGAAGAAAATCACGAATAATGATTGGCTTGATTTTAATCTTACAACAAATTACCGTTGTGATACCAAGATAATTGATATGGCAAATGAATATCTGGAATCACATAACAAATCAAAAAGGCTTGTCCCTCATACCACCAATCCGGGAATAATCCAATATAACGCCAAATTGAATGATATCCAAAATGGAGATTTGGTACTGGCAAGATTTACGTCCACAGTGTTTGAGATATTAGGCAAGTTGTTACAATTAGGTAAGAAAGCAATCATTAGGGGTGAAAATGAATTTTTGAAGATATTCAATAATTTGATAAAGGAAAATAATAATACTATTGATGATATATTGTTGTTTGTAAAGGAATCATTTGTCAATGAATGGGAATCGGCAACAAAAAACGAAGATTATAAAGAGTCAATTCATAATGAAGGTGTAATTCGGTCATATGAAATTGTGAAGATAGTTGAATCCTTATCAAAAATAACTCTTGATAAAGAACAATTGGCTATTTTGCTGAAAAATTGCATTGTCTCTGAGAATCATAGCCAAAATGACGTCATTGAGATTTCAACAGTGCATAGAGCAAAAGGAGCGGAAGCCGATAATGTATATATCGCATGCCCATCAGTATTATATTCTCCATTGGTTGATGAAAAAAGCCAAGAATGGGAAAGGATTTCAGAGGATAATCTACAATATGTGGCTTATACAAGGGCAAAGCATAAGATGGCATTCATTGATGAAAAAGAAATATATACTCGAATCAATGCAATAAGCAAAGAAAATTTACTATACAACGAAATGAATCAAATAAAAGAAGAAATTGAGCAAAAAGATTTGGAAGCATAGAATATTTGATGTATATTTGCAATCGAAAGTTCACTTAAAAGATATTTTATGAAAACAAAAGAATTAAATCTCTGCGAGATTCTGAAAGATTGCCCGAAAGGGACTGAATTGTATTGTCCATTTTTAGGGAAAGTTTATTTTGAAAAAATAGACCATAATCTCGGACTTATTGTGCGTGATAGATTTGGTGAGAAACGAGGATTTTTTAGTAATGGGAAATATGTGATACTACTTATGTGTTGACAAAAATTAAAGAAGATTAGTATATGAATTATATAGTAAAATTTTTTAGTCCGTTAAGAAATGAAATAATGTCTCGTAAGATAGAGGCTGACAACGCTGAAATAGCACAAAAAACGATACAAATGTACTATAGATTGTCTGAAAAAGATATTTTATCAATCATCGAGGAGGATTAATTATGGCATGGATAGCAAGAGATGGAAATCTCAATTTATGTATTTTCGACGATATGCCGGAAAGGTGTGTTTCAAGGGCGGTATGGATTCCCTTTTATGGAGAAATCACAAATTTTATAGAACATCCCTCCGATGCTGATGAAAAGTTAATTGGAAGACATATCACTTGGGAGGATGAACCAGTAGAAATTTAGAGTTATATGGATAGTATTAACTGGGAGCAGCGCAGGTATGAGATTGCAAAGGATGTGCTTGCAGCGTATCTTTCAAATTCAAATGACAGAATCAACAGTGGCACTCCTCACCAATTTGCAGTAGATGCCATTGAGCTTGCTGATGCTCTTATCGAAGAATTAAAGAAATAGTTATGAATATATTTGAACTTCTAAACGAATTGCTTAAAAAGACAAACGAGGAGATAGATTATGCTATACTTGAATTGATGATTCAAAAGAAAAAGCAGAAATGGATACAGAAGCTGAAGATAATATTGGAGTTTGCAAAATAGAGTATGAGGAATAACCATGGCAAAAGAAAAACCAATAGAAATAGAGGGAACTGTAATTCAGTCCCTCCCGAATGTAATGTTCCGTGTTGAATTGGACAAGAGCGGAGCTGTGATTCTCGCCCATTCATCAGGCAACATGAAACGCAATTTTATCAAGGTCATTGAGGGAGATCGAGTCAAGGTGGAAATGTCTCCTTATGACCTGACCAGAGGCAGGATATCAAAAAGATTGAACAGGTCTTGACTTTTTGAAAAAAAAACCTTATATTATTTGTATAAATGCATAAAAGAAGAAATTTTGATTTTGAATAGAATGAGCTCATTACGTCTAAAATTTGTTGAGAATTGTGTTTTCTACGATAAGCCACAACTCTTTATCGCAGAAGATGAATCTAATAGCAAATATTTGTGCTTGTTATATTCAGAAGATAAATTATGCTTAAAATACCTTACTATTAGAATAAGCGAGGAACGTTTGTATTTATTTAAAAATCAAGGCATTGATTTATTGTCCATATATCAAAATCCAGAAGATAGTTGCTATTTTGATGTAGAAATAAAAGAAATGAATAACATAATTGGCAAACCTTTATCTGAAAATCAAATTCAACCTTTTATGCTACCAGATGCGGGATTTTATTATTAAAAAAAAATAAAGACAAAGGAGAATTTTATTATGTATGATTTAGACAAATTCGATTTCTCTACGGCTCTTGACAAGGTGTTTAAGAGCCCGCTCAGCGAGGTATTTTTCAAAAATCCTTTTGACGAGAAACTTTCTATTTCTCAAGTCGAAGGATTTGAGGATAAAGGTAGAAAATATGAGTTTAAGCATGATTTCGGCAAGAATGCCCAGAAATCCGATATTCAGGTAAGTCTTGAGAATGAGTCCAAGATTGAGGTTTCCTATTACCATAAGGATAAGAAATCTGTATCAAGTTTCAAATTCACGGAGACTCTTCCTCAGGATGCTATTCCGGAAACATTAGAAGCGACCATCAATGATGGTGTTCTTACAGTTTCGGTAGATAAAAGAAAAGAGATGGAGAATCCGGAAAAGAAAGAGAAAAGAAATATCCAGATTAAGTAGGAAGAATTTTGATTATTGAAAAAGAAAAAAAGGAAGATTATTATTATTGGTCTTCCTTTTTTTGATATATATGTTATTTTGAAAGTACTAAGCAAAAACCGCACGAACCGAGAGCCCACAGCACCGAACGCAGTAGTAGTCCAGACCGGCATTGCCTCTACCGAAGCCCAAGTCCTGGGCGCAGACCTCATCATCCGAAGAAAGGGCACAGGACCAAACATAACCGCGCTCTCCAACGTAGTTAAGCGAACCTCCGTCACAGCCACCAGCAGTAGGGGCGAATAGTTTATTTCCATTCCTAACAGAAGTAAACAATCTACCATTGACTCCTGAATTATTATAGTTCTCCACCCATTCATTGGTACAATTCTCTGTATTAAGTAACTCATTAATCTGGTCAACCGTAGGCATTTTCCATTTACCGCCCCAGTTAACCGCCGCAGCGTCATCAGACGGCTCCAATGTGGTCAACCCGTCAGTTGAGTTATACTTGGTGAGGTTTGAACTCGTTCCATATTTGTAATCATCCCAACTGAATTGCTTCTCATCGGTAATCCCCGAATATCCCTGAGTCTCACCCCAGGCGAAATACAAGCCATAATCGGTTTCCTTCTCAGCCCCAATATTCATTGTTGCCCATTTCGTACCTGATGGCAATCCTAAATCTACATAAGAATGACCATTGGTTGGATCAACATACGGGTTATAATGCACCTCATTTTCTTTCTGGCAATAAGAGACATTGGGTAAACTTACCCCCCCCCCCCCATTGATAAACGCTTGATAATCAGAGGATTTCTCGAATAATTTTAAATATTTCATAATATTATCGTATTATTATTTCTTATAAATAGTTTGGATAATCCGGTTTATTTTCTTATATTTGTATCGAGAAATATCATGTAATATGTCGAACTTTGAATTCGCATGTGGAGTCCTGTTGATAATATTAGGAGCCACGCTATTATACATAATGTCAGAGGAAATGCTTCCGATTTGGAAACTATGGGTGAAGAGAAAGTTCGACAAGTTAATAAAGAAAAAATAAAAGAGTTATGGCGGTTAGAGTTGAAGTTGACAATTTTGAGAATATAAAGAAACTCCTCCAGTTTGACGAAGATGGAGATTTGTTTTATTTCATCCAAATAATGCAGAGGAAAAAGGATGGTGCTGATATCATAAAGAACAACCGGATTATCATGAACTATTACATCACCTCCTTGGATTATCTGAATGACAGGGAGGATGAGATAAAAATGCTCTGCAAAATATATAACGCAAGGGCATACATTGGCATTAATCCCGGATCATTCAGGAAATCCTGCCAATATGCATTCAAGGAACTGGCGGATATCAATATATCAGAGCAATACAGACAAATATTAAACCTTATGCCTACATTGGCTGGGAAATATAACAATGGAGGTGATTCCAAATTATGGATTATTGATTATGACTCAAAGGATGAAAGCCATATAGAAGAAATAAGGGAAAGGATTAAAAATGCAAAAGGGAGAGATGGAGAAGGAGTTGATAAAATCAAGATGATATTACCGACAAAGAACGGTTTTCATTTGATTGTCACTCCTTATGATCCGAGAGCAACAGAGGGATTATTTAAATCATTTGATTTTGAAATTGAAATCCATAAGAATAATCCTACATTGCTGTTCGCTGTAAGCAAGCCGGAATGTCCACCTAATATAATCAAATTACCTACAAGAGGGGCAAATAACTATTTGTTGATGCAATCTGATAATTGTTATAGTCTTGAGATTAAATATCCGAATTCAATACAAGTTTCTTATGACAAATATAACGAAATTGTATCAGTTGATCCGGTTGATGGTCCTGTATTGATGGTTGATACTAAACCGGATTATATTGGCAGAAAGATTGAAAAGATAGTTATAGATGAAGGAAAGACATTCATTTATTTTGAAAAATTGAATCCAGAAATAACTCATAACAGATAGCAATAGATATGGTACAAGAACAATATGATAAAGAATTGGAAAATGTTGATTGCTCCAAATTTCTAAAGAGAATGATAAAAGAGTTAAATGGGCATGAAGCAAAGGAAAATTCAATTCTTGAGAGAGGTGGACTTCTGCCATTTCCATATGCAGGAACGCTTCAAAATATATGTAAACACGTCAGTCAATATATTAGTTCTAGTGATCCGGTTGATAATCAATGGAAAATTGTTATACCTAAGAAGTTAACAAAAGCAATTGATTTTTTAAGCCAATTCTGATAATGAGAGACAACTATATAAGAAAACATTATACAATACGTTGGTTTATGTATTGAATCGCGAAATTGAAAAGTTGAGTAATCTAAATGAATTATATGATTTTTAATAACAAAACCAATAATACAAATAACCGGATTAGTTTTGGTTGTTTTCCCACATTTTTTGAGGGAATGCTTTTCATTGCATTTCTTGTTTTGAAACTATGCTCAGTCATAGACTGGTCATGGTGGTGGATAACCGCTCCATTATGGGCTGGAATCGGATTAAGATTCTTCTTATTCATTTTTTTCTCCATTTTGGTAGTATGGTTTGATTATAATCGCTATAAATATTGAGTCAGATCTATGCGAAAATTGATAGACGAAAACCAAATGGTTCAACTCTTTGAGGAACGAGGAGTTGCTGTATCTCCATATAAGAAAGAATTGGACAATATTGCGTTATATATTCGTGGTTATATCAAGCAATATGTACAACAATATGGATATCAGAAAATAACATTTTCAGTTCCTCAGGAGAAAACAAACCTCATTTCGTTCATTAAGGATTTGGAAATTGTCGTTAATGCACAATATAGTCCAACTCCTTGTTCCGGATCAGGAAAATTTGTTCCTAAGCCTAATCAGAATTTTTCTTATAATACAGTATCGAAAACATTGCTTAATTCCCGGATTATCATAAATTGCTATTATGGAAATGATGGTAAAGTTTGGCTACGTTCTGTTTTGACCTCGTTATACCATGAATTGAACCATGCCTACGACATGTGGATCAATGTTAATAAGGAAAAAAATTTCAATAGATTCAACCAATCCGGAGCAAAAAGCAATATAGGATATAATATCATGCAAAAATATTCCGTAATTGGATATTGCATCTATAGGCTCTTTTCCGAAACAGAATATAATGCATTGGTAGCGTCTGTATTTGGGGATCTCCAAGGAATGGATAGCCAATATGAGAATTTTCAGCAAGATTATAAGAATACAAAAGCATATGAGGTTTATGCCGATATCAAACAAAATCTATGGACTGAATTACAAGCATTAACATTGGAAGAAGCAAAAGCATTATTCAAAATGCTTAAAGATAATAAAATCTCTATTATAATGAAGAAGAATACGTTATCTTCATTCAGAAAGGGATTTTTTGGCAAAGTAAATTCATTATTGAGCGAGTTGTTACACGACATTGGACGAACAGCATCCTATTATTATGATATCAAAGCGGAAATCCAACGTGATGATACAACTCCAAGAACATTAATAGAAATAACTGATAGAATATAATATAAGTATTATGCACGTTTTAGCAATGAGCGACCTTCACGGTCAATTACCAAAAGTAGAGGAAACATTTGATTTGTTATTGATTTGTGGCGATGTTTGCCCGATACATGATCAATATTATGCATTCCAGAAAGAATGGGTATTGAATGAATTTGTGGATTGGATTAATGCATTGCCGTTCCATGATGAATATTCAAAGGTAGTTATGGTCGGTGGAAATCATGATTTTGTATTCGAGCGTTACGGCAATAAGGAAAAAGACCAGTTGAAATCAAAGACAAACGGGCGATGTATTTTCCTTAAAAACAATGAATATGATTTCGAATGGGTTGATGACAATGGATTGAATTCAATCAAAATATTTGGGACATCATATTGCAAGATATTCGGCAACTGGGCGTTTATGCTGTCGGATGAGAAATTAAAGGCAAGATATGATTTATGCCCAGATAATGTGGATATCTTTATCAGCCATGACAGTCCAGATTTGAATGGATTGGGTACAATTCATTATACGAAAGTTGATGATAAGGTTTATGGGCAGAATGCAGGAAATAAGGTATTGGCTGAGACAATAAAAATGAAAAAGCCTAAGTATTTCTTTTCAGGGCATATCCATACTGGTAATCATGATTTAGAGAAAATGAATGGTACAGAAATGGCAAACGTGTCATTATTGAATGAGCAGTATTTATCAGTGTATCCGATATTAAGTTTTGATTACCAATAATATATATATACAATACAATATGATGCAAAATGGTATCGTTGATTATGCTATCAACTATATAGAAAAGAAAGTGGATAATATCAGATCAAATTCCTAATTCAGTTTGGGTTTCCTTCTGCCTTTCTTATTATCATCACAGTTAAGTAACTGAGATTGGATATATTCAACGGTATTATCATTCCCGTATCGGGCAAGATAACTCAGACAAACGGATAATCTTGTGGTTTCATGCTTGTTAACAACTTTTTTGAAACCACCTTTCTTGTTTATCTTGGTGGTCCTTTTGTAGAGTTCACAATGGGAATAAGTGACTTTCTCGAAAATAAGATTTTTTCTTATGTTATCAAATTTGTTTTGATAACAAGTCAGTACTTGTGTATAGAGTTGAGCATCAAACGAAGAACCCACTTGGTTTTTGAATTCGGTTCTCATTTCCTTCATAAACGTCAGATTGGAGTAATCCAAATACTTCAATAGATTATGGGAAACGAATTCAGAGACTTTATTCTTATGTTCACGGATATTGGCAGCAATACCGTGTAACTCGTTGTATTTCAAGCGGGTTATATCGTCGGAGGCGAACACTTTTGTATATTTGCCGTCAATAATCATAAAAATAAAAAAAGTTACAAAACCTTCTCGGCACTAAAGTGAGACGATGCCATGAAGGTATTGTAACCCAAATTTCTCTAATATTCCAAAACAACGTCTCACTTTTGTTTTCTAAATATAAATAGTATCAATTTTGAAAAATGTTAATAATATGTTTAAATAATTTCGGAATTATGCACTTTAGGCTTGCTGGACACTGGGTAGTGGGGATGCCAAACCGGATGGATGATAATATGTCATTATGCTACAACTGTGTTATGAGGAAATCTCTGAATTTGTCATAAAAACTATTATCCTCAACCATTTTGATAAAAGGTGCCAACAAATCATTGCCAATGCATAGATAATTGAAATCCCCTTCAAGCAAAAAATCATGTGAATCATTTTCCAATTCACATTTCAGCAACGTATGCTTGGCTATCCTTGCATACAAATCATCAATCTCCGATTCACAAGGCGATATTTCTCTGATTTTATAATCAGAATAACTTGACAGTTGTGCATTATGGTTTGGATCCAAAAACACTATGTAAAACACTGCATGGTCTGCACCAAAAAATCCGATGACTCTTCCGTTCGCTCTTGATATTTGGAACTGCAAAATTTCGCGGTCCTCATTGTTATCAGGACGATATTTTTCTGGAATGTGGCTAAAATCGTTATTTGTCAATGCTGATTTTCCAGGTCCTAACTCCAATTGATGTATTCTTAATGCTTTCTTTTGTTGAGCATCCTTTAGCAACTCGTCTGCGTTTTTTTCAGAGAGGACCTTCAACTGTTCCAATAATCCTGTTGTCCAAGTACAGTCTTTGCCTGAAATCCCAAAATTTTCAATCTGCTTGAAATAACGGAACGAAAAGGATATGCCTTCTTCTCTTGCATCTTGGTTAATGGTTAGCCTTTTCCTTGCTTTAGCATTGTTGAGTGATTTCTGTTTGCTATTATTATTCAGGGATTTCCTTGTATTTTTTCGCATAGTAATTCCTCATCGCCTCTTGTGTAATTTCAACATGACATCTTTCCATCGGACCATATCCTTTACGGGCATTAATCCACGGTTCCTCACTATGGGTCATCGCCTCAATCTGTGAGCCGCTATAACGTGCATAATTTTCAAGAATGTAGTCTATGAACTCCGCATCCTCCGGATTAAACTTATCTTTAGGAGATTTGTTTATGACATCATCATTCGTGATGGATGAATACAGGCTTTTTGTTTCCTTGAAACGGTTATACAACTCGATGCATACTGGTCCATGTACCCACGCCTCAAACTTTCCATTCATCATAGGTTTACCGTTGATACCCAATGACCACGCCTGAATGTAATATATAAGTTTCTGCAATTTCAGGTTGATCAATGAATAATCCTCGTCGCCGTTAAGTGACAGAATCACGTAGTCGGCAATGTCATTCACATCATATGGCTTCATAGTCTTCATATCTTTATACTGCTATTTTGCAGATTACTACAAATATACATCATTTATCCATAAATAGTACACCTCGCTACGAAAAACTTTCTGGATTATCCTCCTTTAATCGGTAAATATCTACTTATTGTATATCCCTACGGAATCGGGAATATCTTTTCCGTAAGAATGATATCATCATATGGAATAATACTGTATGTCACTTTGTCCTCAATTAAACCATGGGTTACAAGATAATGCCATGCTTTATCATTCGCGAAGCAAAGATCTCTATATGACTTGTTTATGGTAATAGAAGGTACTTCCTTGCCTGATTCTTTGCAATATAGGGGAAACACTTCTCCATATTTTTTGTACTGATTCATAACAAAAACAGGATCCACCTCTGCATCTGCCACAAGTTTCACAGCCCATTCAAGCACTTCTCCATCTAATCCATATTTGGTGAAGTAAGTAACCAAGTTATGCCCTTGGTCTGTATTCGTCAATTGGTTATAAAGTTCTATTAAGCCTTCGTTATTCATCATATTATCATTATTTTTGTAGCCACTTATAAATAGTTGTATCATATGGAATATTTAGGGATAGAACTCAGGCATATTATCTTAACAAAGCCTAATTTTTGGGCGGATGAGAAAGAAACCTTTGTATGCTTATATATTGATGAGGGTAAAAACGTTATCGGCGTTTCAAGAGAAAATATTTACAGGAAGTTAGGGCTTGTTACAAGCAATAATCTGTATGACACTTTCAATATGGATATTCCGCCTTATAAAACTACGGGAAACCATATACTCTTTGATAATGAAGAAGAAAAAGAAAAACTCAGGGAAGCACTCATACAATTTGGTCAAAACATCTATGATTTTCAAGAGAAATTCATCGCTGCCTATTGGATGGAAAATAAATGCACGCTTAATGCTATAAAAAAACTTGATAAGCCTAATACGCAAATAACTGCTGGAAACTTCTTGACATCCGTGATGCCATTGTCTATTGAAGAAGATTCTGATATGAATTGCTACAACATTTATGATGGGCAAGGGACAGTCCTGATACAATTCAATAATGAGAATTCAGCAAAACAATTTTCACTTATCCTACGAGGTGTAGTCAATGTGATTATTGACTACTATAAAAATCTGAAATAGTAAGGAAATGTTCGCCAATTGCTCTTTTGTACCATCCGGTTCGGATTCCCTGCCACCCCGTGTTCAGCAAGCCTAAAGTGCATAATTCCGAATAATTTTAGATATTTTTGAGTATTTTTTTATCTACTGCTGATATCCCCTTCCTTTAACCTTTTCGCGGGGTTTTGAAGGGGGATGAATGGACGTTCGTAACATTTTTTTTGAACTTGTTTGGTTATCAGAATTAACAGTTTTCCTTTGCTTCCTTTATTATTTGTCTTGATGATATCATATCTAAAATTTGAAAAAGTATGTTTATATCCAATAAATAGTTTGGATAATCTGGTCTAGTTGGAATTAATGCTAGATAATATAATTTTCAATGCTATATTTATTTTCTATTCTTTTCTTGTATTCATTTCTTTCAGCATCATCTGTTTCCTTCCAATTATTAATTGAATCATTAACTCCTAATTGCAGTTGTTTAGTATATATTCTGTTAGAATCAGAAACGTTTCTGGATTGGGTCAACCATTTGCCATCTCCGGCAATAACAATATTATCCTTAATTTCCATTGTATTTCATTATTTATCATTATTATGCGATTGTCCAGCCTTTTTGATTAATAGTTTGCTTTTGCTCATCAGTTAAAGCATTCTTTGTCTGTTCTGATAATTGTAACGCTTTATTGCTCGTTATTTCTGGTAATACATTAACAAAATTAGACAATGATTCATAATCAGTCCATGCTGATAATCCACTAAAATCATAAGAGGTTAATTTGGTGGAATTAAAGAATTTAGAAGAAAGAATCAAGTTTGTGCAATAATAATTTTCGCAAAACATATCTGTCATTTCCTCCAAAGCCGTTGTGTCAAAACTGGATAAGTCAAGAGTGGTTCCATAATAACGGAAAAACATATGGAACATATTGGTGGCTTTTGATGTGTTGAACCTTGATAGATCTATATTCTTCAATTTCGAGCATGAACCAAACATTGTATTCATTGTGGTTGCATTTGATGTATCAAAATTTTCTCCGAGATTCAATTCCTCAAGTTGCTCGCATAATGCAAACATATTATCAAACTGTGTGACATTGCGTGTGTCAAAATTCGAAATGTCTAGTTTTTTGAGTTCTCCGCAATAGAATAATAAAGACATTTTTGTTACATTACTTGTGTCTAGTTTTTCTAATCCAAGTATTTGCGTCGCATGCCTAAGCATCATTTGCATGTTGCTTATTGTTTTTGGATGGTAATTGCGTAAGTCATAAATAAAAGAAGGGGTGTCGTAATAATTTGCTGCCATATAAAAGCCATATGGTTGACCTTCTATTTCGAACTCGTTATTCTGAATAATATCTGAGACTTTTACCGATTGATAAGCATCTCCATTTATGTTATAGTATGCAATATAAAGATTATCTAATAAATTAACAGGGTCATTAACTAAAGTAAATTTTGCTATAGGATAATCCAAATCATATAAAGGACGATTATACTCTTTATTGTATATTATATGATGAGGCTCTAACTCGGTGGTTTTCAATTGATTGTACCCCCCCCCCCAATAAATTCGGAGGTTGTGTTATATTTCTTTAGATATTTCATGTTATGAATTTATTTTCTTTATAAATAGTTTGGATAATCCGGTTTATTTTTCTATTTTTGTAAACAATAATTAACAAGGAAAAAAATGTGCATTGTATTACTTATAGTTTTTATCATTCTTTTTATCTTTGCGTTGGATGACAAAAATTTTGGACTTGCTATATTATGTGCGTCTGGTATCATTATTACTTTAGGTATTGTATTAAGTAATATCGATCAAAAACTAATGAAAAAGCCAAAAGAATATTCCAGCTCAAAATATAATCTTGAATATAGAATTGTAACAATAGAAGAACATGGTGTTGAAAAGAAGGATACCATCTATATCTTGACAAATAAGGAATTGATTGAGAATCCAAACCAATAAAGCAAAAAAAAATCCGGAGGTTAATCCGGATTATATAAAGAAACTCTTATTTAGAAATCTATCTATCAGTCAAAATCAATACCACGATTTCTCGAACAACCAGTCATTGAACCTCGCCGTTCTTGATTTGTTCATATTAGGAATTCCTCTTGTACTATAAAACGGCATCGGATAATTCTTTTTCTTCTCGTTATATTCCTTTGTCACTATTATCTGAGAATTATACCTTGAATCGGGATCATTTGCTGTTACCCATGCCTTCAAAATTGAACTGTCTTTTTGCTTGTCAGCAATGTATTTTTGCATGGAAAAATACATTACAAAAATCCCCATAGCTAAACAAGTTAATGTATCATCATGTGCTCCATCTTGATGATCTATTCTACCAGCAGGTCCTTTATATATCCAAGTATCAAGTTCTCCAATAACTCTTTTAGAACGTATTTTTATTTGATTACTTTTAACCATATTAGCAAAATGAGTTAACATTTGAAAACGAACAGCATTACTATGAAATCCGGGAAGTTTTCCATCAGTTGGCTTTAATGAAGAAACTTCAATCTGCATAGTGTATTTATTTAAATTAGCATCATCATAATACAGGTTTTTATAGCCAAGTCTCATTAGTGCAAGCAAACAAGCATCTCCAACACCTCCGATTGCATCAACAACAATGAAAGCATTATTGTATAGCATCCCATATTGATATAAAATTTCTCCAATATCATCCCCATTTTTTTTACCTCTATATTCTAAAACTTGCTCTAGGCAAGGTTTCCCATCTTCATCTATCCCTTCCATATCAAGAATTTCAATCGCAGTTCTGTCAGCTGCATCACCTCTACTAGGATCACAATTATGGGTGATGCATTTATTAGCACAAAAAGTATGAGTTTCTGTTTCAAAATTATAAACAAATCCGGAATAGTTTTCTTTTAATATGCCTTTAATTTTAAAATAAATGTAATTTTCATCTTTAGAAAAATAACAATTTGAAATAGGATGATGCTTTGTAGAACGGTCATTCAAAAATTTTTCGGCATAATTTTTTCCAATTTTTAATTCATATAGGGTATTGCAATGGATTAATCTGCCAAAATGTTTTTCAGTTGCTTCTTTTCGAGAAATAGCAAGACAGGAAATAATTCCTTCGCCAAATAATATATCTTGAATATCAGAAAGTAATTGATATGAAATACTGCCAAAAGAGATTAAAATGCCATCTCTTTTGTTTTCATATATTGAACCATCTCCATTTAAATAACCTTTAATGAATTCCATTCTAAATTTTGACGGCAAACATTTAATGAATTCTGATATGAACTTATTTTTCGCACCTTGACCAATATTTTCTGTTAAAAATGAAAATAACCCAGAATGGCTAAATGCTATATTAATACTATGTTCTTTTAGGTTTGTTTTTATCGAATAATTTTTATGCAAAAAGTTTACAATAAAATTAGATATTTTTTCTGTGATATAATTTTCTGAAATATTGTGAGTAGTATTAATGTGCCTTTGCCAAGTGCATCCTTCAGCCGCCCAAATACCGCAATACCACCAAAATAATGGCTCATAGAATAAAGATTCAATGCCATATTTTTTCATATATGTAATACAATATTCATCAGAATTAATCCGATTTTTATATATATTGGGTAATGCTAACCATTGATTTTTTCTTATATCTTTTGTATCTATGAATTGAAAGTTATGCTCTCGATATCTTTCATTAAATTGATATTTTTTATCTGTTTTAGAATACCATCTTTTTATTATACCATCAGAAACAAATAATGGATGATTGCCAGTAAATTTCATTGGTAAGCCAACATTACTTAAATACACTGAATATATATCATCATTTATAAAATGGCGTTTACATTCGATAATGTGTTCTGGTTGCCCATTCATATTATAAAGAATGTCATTAGGCGTAATGGTTTCTATCTTTTTATACCCATTGATTGTTTTAATTAATTCTCCAGAAGGTAAACAAGAACAAATATAAGTATGCCCTTGAATAGGAGGTTTCCAAATCCAAGTATCGTCAAGATGAAACATATCGCAATCCATATTTTTAGGAATTGGCTCCCTTTGGTTGAGGTTCTTCTGCATCTCAATGAATTCGGGTTCCACAACGTTTGATGCCGACCCCAAAAAGGATACATCCAACTCCTGGGCTATCTTTTGGGAATCATTATTGAACTGACGGCACATCTTGATGTACCAAGGCGAACGGGGTTTCCATCCGTCAGCGTCCAGTTTTGCCCATTTTTCGGGTTCGTAACGCACGTTTCCCTTGTCATCGAGGCATTGCTCCGTTATTACCTCAACTTCGCCTGTAGTCTCGTTTTTTCGGGTCCATTCAAGGTGTTTGTTGTAACGGGGATCCTGATACCATTTCATTTCAACCAATTCAAAATTGTTCCAGTCGGCGGTTCCTTTAAGTTTGGCTCGACGGCAAGTCTCGTAGTAAAGTTGGTCTTTACCATTAGGGGTAGAAATCATAATTATGTGTCCACCAGTTGATACAGTAGGTAAGGCACTTGTGTACACAATCTGCCCACTTTCAATAAATGCTGCTTCGTCTAGTATTAGGTATTGTACCCCACCAACCCCTCTAGAGGCATCGACCCCTGAAGAACGAGCTACAACTTTACTACCACTTTTTAATTTTAATTCTTTGTTATTACAAGTATTAAATATTATATTTCTATTGGATGGAGGCATTGTAATGTCATATCCTTGATCAATGAAATCATTGCCCCACATCCATAAAGGAAATTGCAGAAGAAAATCTCTTATTTTAAAAAGCATTTGTTGTGCAAGATCAAGAGTGTTGCCAATTGCTAAAACTGTTATTGGGGCATCCGGATCTGCAAAAACCATTTCACAAGCAATGTATGCTGCACAAGTTGTGGTAATTCCGGCTTGGCGTGGCTTACTTGTCACAACATTAGTTCCTTTACCTAATGTAGCAATTAAATCTTTTTGTCGAGGAAATAATTGAAAAGGGACATCTTTACTTTGAGTGGCATCAAATGTTTTAAGATAATGCTCAATCATATATGTTCTTGATTTATCCTTATAACATTTGGTATATTCTTGCTGTATATAATTATAATCAATCATAGTGAAAAATAATAAATATTTAATAATAAATAGTTTATGGAAAATAATTTGCATAATTACAATTTTAGTACTATATTTGTGTTATAAATTTCGATAACAATATGGCTTATACAAAAGAATATTTTTTAGAAAAAGCACACGAAGTGCATGGTGAGAAATATGATTATTCAAAAGTTAACTACATTAACCAAACTGAAAAAGTTTGCATTATTTGCCCGAAACACGGTGAATTTTGGCAATCTCCTTATTTGCATTTGAGAGGACGAGGATGTAATCAATGTGCTATTGATAGGCGTAGGATGACAAAAGAAACCTTTATCCAGAAAGCCAAAGAGATACATGGGGACAAATATGATTATTCAAAGGTAGAATACAAAACTACTGAAGATAAAGTTTGCATAATTTGTCCCGAACATGGGGAGTTTTGGCAAACGCCGCATATGCATATTGGAATGGATAAAAATGGTTGCCCGAAGTGTTCCAAAACAAGAGGAAGTGGGGAGAATGGTACATTAACAACAGAAGAATTTATTGAAAAGGCACGAAAAGTTCATGGGGATAGGTACGACTATTCAAAAGTAGATTATAAAAATAGTGAAACAAAGATATGCATAATTTGTTCTAAGCATGGGGAATTTTGGCAAATACCTTACGGTCATTTGACTTCTAGTGGTTGCCTCCAATGCCAACGAGAAGCAAATAAGATGTCATTTGATAAGTTTGTTGAAAAAGCTCGTAAGATTCATGGAGACAAATATCAATATTTAGCAGACGGATATACATGCATAAGTGATAAAGTCAAAATTATCTGCCCGGTTCATGGTGAATTTGAACAGGTAGGAAGTTCGCATATTAACCAAAAACACGGTTGCTCGCAATGCTTTGAGGACAAACGCAAAACAATGAATTTGAAAACCACTGAACAATTCATTGCTGATGCCAAAAAAGTCCACGGTGATCGATATGATTATTCCAAAGTAGAATACAAAACCACTCATATTCCAGTTATTATTGGTTGCTCAGAACATGGTGACTTCAAACAAATTCCTTGCGATCACCTTCACGGTTGTGGTTGCCCTAAATGTGGAATGCAATTTGGCATAACAGAACAAAAGGTGGAGAACCAGTTAAGAGGAGTATTCGATACTGTTGTCTGCCAATATAGACCGAAATTCCTGCATGGAAAAACCTCATCATTGTCATTGGATTTTTATTTGCCAGAATATAATGCGGCTGTTGAATATCATGGTGCTCAGCATTTCACTCCTATCGAACGATTCGGAGGGGAGGAAGGATTTGCCAAAATACAAGAAAGGGATAAGAGAAAATACGAGAAATGCTTGAATGAAGGAATACAAATTTTCTATTTGACTTATGAGAAATTGCCAGATGATTTTGAGTATTTCGCGCCGGTTTACGATGATTTTCAGAAGATGGTTGAGGATATCAAAAAGAAAAAAATACAAGAGGATTAACGCTAAATGATTAATTTGTAGTATATTATGCAAACTTTCAAATTCATAGATTTATTTTGTGGCATTGGTGGGTTCCATCAGGCGTTGAGTGACCTTGGCGGGAAATGTGTCTATGCCTGTGATATAGATAAGAATTGCCGTGAGGTATATTATGAAAATTATGGATTGATGCCAGATAGCGACATAACAAAGGTCAATCCAGAGGAAATACCGGATTATGATATATTATGCGCCGGGTTTCCTTGTCAGGCGTTCTCCAAGGCGGGGAAAAGGCTTGGATTTGACGATCCTACCAAAGGAACTTTATTTTTTGAGGTGATGAGGATTGCAAAATCTACAAAACCTAAGTATATGCTATTGGAGAACGTTAGGAATCTGGTCGGTCATGATAACGGTAATACATGGAGAATCATTCATGATTCAATTATCGAAGCCGGATATAATACGTTGGATAAACCAATTATATTCAGTCCTCATTATATTGGTATTCCACAGCATAGGGAGAGATGCTTTATATTATGTGTCAGAAGTAAAAGGGTCGAACGGCAGATGGCGGACGGTATGCAGGATCCGCAGGGAATACCAGAAGTTAACGAGGAAGAAGGATGACAAGGCGCATAAGATAGTCCATGACCTCCTTTCGGGTAACGACCTGATAGTCATGCAGAACGAGCAGATAAACTCGTGGAAGAAGAAACACGGGAGGAAAATCCAGCACGGTGTTTTGGGTAGGGTCAACTACCGCTAAACTAAAGATTTAGCGGCTTGTAGGGGCATACGCCCCCAC